>Ga0247835_1000583_pt1 | contig 51591 bp, 53 predicted proteins | sample LaCtaG_3_FD_189912 | JGI IMG/M metagenome (GOLD analysis project Ga0247835, IMG submission 189912) | Freshwater microbial communities from meromictic Lake La Cruz, Castile-La Mancha, Spain - LaCruzMarch2015_13.5m | ecosystem: Environmental > Aquatic > Freshwater > Lake | place: Spain: Castile-La...
GGGCACCAGGGCCGGGGCATAGATCCGCTGGGCGTGGGTCTCCAGATACTCGGACCAGGCCAGCGCACGCAGGACCGCGGCCCGACTCACGGGCTCGCCGCCCGGCGTGTCGGCCAGGTGACACAGCAAGGCCAGCGACGGGACCAGGGAGCGGAACTTGGCCAGATGCGACTCCAGTGCCGGGTGGATGCCGTCCGCGCGAATGCGCCGCTCCAGATTCGCTCGCCACTCGGTGAACAGCGCCTGCCCCTCAGGGCTGAACCGCAGCCACGGCAGACGATCGCCATCCTCCTGCGTGGCCCCCAGCGCCGCTGAGTCGATCTGGTCCAACCGCTCGTAGACCGCGCGGGCCGTGCCACGGGCCTGGGTGTCGGGGCAGCGATCCACGTTGTGCCAGGTGCCGGGGGCGTCGGGCCAGACGGCCAGTTGCAACCGCTGGATCAGCCCATCGTCGCCGCGCCCGCCGCGGATCGCGGACAGCATGTAGGCCCCGGGGCTGGCGACGATGGGTCCGAGTTCAAGGTGGCCGATCCGGCCGTCGCAGGTGCGTGTCGCGGCGCAGACGACGCCGCGCTCGCCTCCCGGTTTCATTGCGCCAGGAACCCGCAGTCCGACCCTGGTTTCGCTGCCTTCGGACCTCCCCGGCCCAGGCCGGCCCCCGGCTGGCCGCGACCCCGGTAGCGGCTGCGGCACGATGCGGTGGCCGAGCGCTTCGCTGTCTCGCCGAGCCGCGGCCAGTGATGGGTGCGGGCGGGCGTAAACCTTGCCGCGCGACGACGCGCGGGTAGCCGGGGCGCCCGCTTGCCCGTTACACTTGGGCCATGTCCAGGCTCAAACGTCTCACCGTCCGCGGCTTCAAGTCCATACGCGAGCTCGAGGGTTTCGAGCTCGGGTCTCTCAACGTGCTGATCGGGGCAAACGGCGCGGGGAAAAGCAACTTTATCTCGCTGTTCCGCATGCTGGCGGAACTCTACGAGCAGCGCCTGCAGCGCTTCGTCCAAGAGCAAGACGGCCCCGATGCGCTGCTGTTCGGCGGGCGTAAGCGGACGCCGAAGATGGAGGCCGAATTCTATTTCGGCCAAAACGGCTATCGGATCTCTCTCGAACCGATCGGCGACAGGCTCGTATTCACCCGTGAGGAAACCTATTTCAGCGGCGACCATCGCGATTTCTGGCGCTCGATGGGTAGTGTGCATGTCGAGTCGCGTCTCGCCGAGGCGAAGGACGATCGGTTCGCCCCATACGTCAAAGCGGCAGTGGTCGGATGGCGCGTCTATCATTTCCACGATACCAGCATCTCGGCGCCGGTTCGCCAAAAGCAGGCAGTGCGCGACAATCTGCGTCTGAAGCCGGACGCCGAGAACCTCGCCGCCTACCTGCGTCTGCTGCGCGAAAAGCATGAAGCTCATTACTGCAGAATCGTCGAGACAGTCCGACTGGTGGCGCCCTTTTTCGGCGATTTCGTCTATCGCGACGACCCCGGCGAGCGCATTGAGCTGGAATGGCACGAGGCCGCCGATCCTGATACCGTCTGGGGACCGCGCCAATTGTCGGACGGTACCCTGCGCTTCGTCTGTCTGGCGACCCTGCTGCTTCAGCCCGAGCATCTCCAGCCCTCGACCATCCTGCTCGACGAGCCGGAGCTCGGTCTGCATCCCTATGCGCTCGCGGTCTTGAGCGACCTGTTGCGCCAGGCGAGCGATCAGCGTCAGCTCATCGTCTCGACCCAGTCGGTCGAGCTGATCGATCGCCTGAAGCCCGAGGATGTCATCGTCGTGAGCCGCAAGGACGGTGCGTCCGTCTTCGAGCGTCTCGACGCCGAGCGCCTGAGCGATTGGCTTGCGGACTACGCGCTTGGTGACCTGTGGAAGATGAACGTCATCGGCGGGCGGCCGACGCGATGATCGAGATCGTGGTCGTGGGCGAGGGTCCCGCGGAAGAGACCTTTTTCCGCGACGTGTTGGGACCGGCGCTGGCCTATCGGCAGATCTTCGTTCAGCCCCGACTGATCCCCACGTCCAGGCACGGCCGAGGCGGCGCCTTGAGCCGCGACCGGGTGCTGCGCTATCTGCGCAATACCCTGCGCGAGCGCCAAGACCTCTATGTCGCGACCTTCTTTGACCTCTACGCCCTCGACGCCGACTTCCCGGGGTGGAGCGAGGCGCGGGCGATTACCGACCCCCTGGTCAAGGCCGCCCTCATCGAGAGTCGCCTGGCGGAGGCCGTCGTGGAACTCGCGCAGTGTCGCGCCGAGCGCTTCCTGCCGCATATCCAGCCCCACGAATTCGAGGCCCTGTTGTTCTCGGATACCGACCGCCTGGTCGAGATCGATCCCGACTGGAAGTCGGCCGCGACTCGCCTGCGATCGATCCGAACCGCCGTAGCGAGTCCGGAGCATATCGACGAGGGGCCGCAGACGCATCCGTCAGCCCGGCTCGATACACTCTTGCGTCCGCGCTTCCGCAAGGTCCTGCACGGACCGCGGGCGGCGGCACAAATCGGGATCGAGCGAATTCGCGCGGAATGTCGGCATTTCGGGAAGTGGCTCGCAAGGGTGGAGGGATTGGGCTCTTGCCGATCTGACCCCGAGCGGAGGTAAGGCCAGTTGACGGCGGTCGCCTCCTCATGACTCTACCCGGTAGCAGAAGAGCTTGGTCGCCTTGGCGGGATCGAGCAGGAAGTCGATCCCACCGGTGAGGTCATAGCGGTATTCGACCTCACACCCGTCTTGGTCGATCAGGGCGATGTCGATGGTACGGTCGTGGAAGTCGCGGCTTTTCTGGAATTCGTGAACCAGTGATAACAGGTTGCTGCCGGGGCAGACCTGTCGCAGGGCATCGGTTAACTCCCGCGCGACGACATGTCGGGGTCGATAGTTCGGGTCCCTGTGGCGCAGTTCGCGGCCGTGGACCACCAACCTCTCCGCCTTGGCCGCGGTCGCGACGAGGAAACGTACCAACTCGACCAGCGCCGCCGTTTGGCTGTGTTTGAGGCGGCCGACGGCGGAACCCTCTTTCTGGACGAAATCGGCGAGCTGGGGCTCGACTTGCAGGTGAACCTCCTGCGGGTTATCCAGGAGGGGCAGGTGGTGCGAGTCGGCACTACCAACCCCCGGCCGGTCAACGTGCGCATACTCGGCGGCGACCAACCGCAAGCTCGCGACCGAGGTTGCCGTGGGTCGGTTTCGCAGTGATCTGTTCTTCCGGCTCGCGGTCGCCCTGATCCGCCTGCCGCCAATCCGGGAGCGCGCGGGGGACTTCACGCTGTTGGTCGAGCGTCTACTCGCCCGCTTCAACGAGGACAGTGCCTCGGACCCGACCTGGGAGCGCAAGGCACTTGCACCCTCCGCGCTTAACCGTCTCGCTCGCCATGCCTGGCCGGGCAATGTCCGGGAATTGGCAAATACCCTGGTGCGTGCCGCTCTGTGGTCGCAGGGCCCGTCGGTCACCGAACAGGATGTCGAAGACGCGCTCCTGGATCTGCCGACGTTGCCGTCCTCGCAAGGCGACAACCTGCTCGGCTATCCCGTCGCGCAGGGTGTCGATCTGCCGGACCTGATGCGCCAATTGGCAACACACTATCTGCGGGGTGCGATGACGCTGACCGGCGGCAACAAGACCCGCGCTGCCGAACTGCTGGGCCTGTCTAGCTATCAAACCCTCACGAACTGGCTGACCAAGTATGGACTCACGGACGAGTAGCTGTCCTCCGTATCATGATAGACTTCTCTACAGTTTTGTAGGAAACAGAAGGAGCAAGTAAGACGTGACCCAGATTTCCGCGAACATCTCACCCGAAACCCGTGATCGCCTCGAACGGTACGTCCGTGCACGGGGCTTGAAGAAGGGATTCGTGATCGAACAGGCGCTCCTACACCATCTCCAGGCGATCAGCGAGATCCCTGAGGAGGTCGTCATACCCCCGCGCCTCGTGGTCACGTCCGCGTCGGGCGAGCGGCTGCTGGAGCGGCTGGAGTCTCAGGAGGCCCCCAATCGGGCCATGCGCGAACTCTTCGGCGACGCCCCGGAGCCCGCTGACCGCGACCCCCTATGAGCATGAGGATTCGGCGACTGGAGCCCGGCGACGATCGCGACCGGTTCCGCAGCGGTCACCCAGACCTCGACCGCTTTTTCCATCGCTTTGCGGGCCAAAACCAGTTTCGCCACCATGTCGGCGTCACCTACATCGCGCTCGAGGATGACGCGATCCTCGGCTTTGTCACCGTCTCGCCGTCCGAGATCGAAATCGACGCGCTCCCCGCCGACCGCCGTCGCCGGTTGCCGCGCTACCCATTGCCGACGCTACGGTTGGCGCGACTGGCGGTTGCCGAGACGGCGCGCGACCGCGGGGTCGGCCAGGCCCTGCTGCGGTTCGCCTTGACCCTCGCCCTGCGGATGGCTGACGAGATCGGGTGTGTCGGAGTCGTCGTCGATGCGAAGCCCGAGGCCCGGACGTTTTATCTTCGCTATGGCTTCGAGCCGGTGTCGGTGGTCGAGGGCCACTTGCTCGGCCGACCGGAGCCGACACCGATGTTTCTGCCGCTGTCGTCGATTCCGTGCAGCGCCGAGAGACAGTGACCATCACCGCGATCCACTTTATCGAGAGTCGCACGGACAGGAGTCGACCGCCGGCGAGCCTCAGCCGTTCGCCGCCTTCTGCCAGGCACCGAACACCCTGGACCAGTTCCTGGAACCCGGTTCATGCCCGCAGGCGTCCTCAACCGCTTGCCTGATCGCGACCGGGGGCGCGCCCCGCTCCGCCATCGCCAGGGCCATCTGCCGGACCTCCTGGGGGTAGACCGGCCGCCCTGGCGGCGGGGGGCTGGGCGGCGGCAAGCCACCCGCCCCGGTTCCCCCGTGGCGGACCTGGCCCAGGCCCGCCGCCTGATCGAGTCCCACGGCTACCCCCACGGCTACCGCCGCCGCCTCCCCGAACTCGAAGACGCCGAGGCCGCCCTGCGCGGCCCCTGATCCGTCCCGCCACCGAGGCCCCGTGGGAGCGGCTTCAGCCGCGACGAAAGGCCGCCGAAACCCGTGTCGCTCGGACGAACCGCGCGACCTCGTCGCGGCTAAATGCCGCTCCCACAGCGTCGCTGCGCGACTTCTATCCTGACGCCTGGGCCACGGCCTGCGCCGTCACCCGTAGGGTCCGCTCTGCGGCCCGAGCGCCTCCAGCAAGCCCGGTAGGTCGGGTTAGGCGCGCGCGTCGGCACCGCGCTCCGACGTGATCGCATCTGGGCGCGCCTAACCCGACCTACGAGACTGCGGGTCCAGGTGCGGCTTGAGGCCGCCTGAGCGGAGCCGGACCGCCCGAGCTTCTGTCCGGCTGGGCCTGCTTTCCCGATCCCCGCCGCGCTCGCGACACTGCTCCAGGCCCGTCGGTTGGCGTGAGGAGCGAACTTCAACATTTCAGCGCCTTGCGTTCGCCCGGGTGTTTGGCCTCCTGCCTGCGCCCAACCTGCGAGTCTGGCTCCCACGCTCCCGCGTGGGAGCAAGTGCGGGCGCTCCGCGTCCAGTGCCGGGACCGGACGCGGAGCGCCCGCACGGCATTCCCACGCCGGAGCGTGGGAACGAGAAGCCTCGCGGTCGGTGGGCGTTGCGGTCCGCACAGCGGACCCTACGGGCTGTGCGCTCATCCGTCTGGTCGGCGGTACGGACCGGGCGCCTACAACAAGGCCACGGCCTTGATCTGGATCCAGACCGGCAGTCCCGGCGCCAGACCCAGGAGGTCGGCGGAGCGGTGGGTGACGCGGGCCAGGATGTCGGTGCCCCCGACCTGAAGCCGCACCAGGGCGAGCGCGGGGTGGCTGTCCTCGCCCAGGGCGGCGACCTCGGCGTGCAGGGTGTTGACGATGCTGCTCCCCTGCGCCGGGGTCAGGGCGACGCTCACGTCGCGGGCCAGGATGCGCACCCGTACCTGGTGCCCGATGGGAAGGCCGGTGTCGCGCACCCAGAGACCGGCACCGGCGCAGTCGACCCGCAGCAGGTGCCAGCGTTCATCCCGCTCGGCGACGCGCCCCTCCAGGACCACGCCGGCGTCCTCCCCCAGGCGGATCGGGAGATCCAGTCGCGCCAGGGTCTCTTGCAGGGGGCCGCTGGCCAGCACCCGGCCGGCCTCCAGCACCACCAGGTGGTCGGCCAGGCGCGCGACCTCGTCCGGGGCGTGGCTGACATAGAGAACGGGGATGGACAGGCGGTCGTGCAGCCGCTCCAGGTACGGCAGGATCTCCTGCTTGCGCTGGTGATCCAGGGCGGCCAGGGGCTCATCCATCAGCAGGATGCGCGGGTTGACCGCCAGCGCGCGGGCGATGCCGACCCGCTGGCGTTCGCCGCCGGAGAGGCGGTCGGGCTTGCGTGCGAGGAGCGGGCCGATCCCCAGCAGGTCCACCGCCTGGTCCAGGCCGCTCGGCGCCGCGGTGCCACCGGGGGCCGGGGCCGGGCTGCGGCGCTGGCCGAAGCGCAGGTTGCCGAGCACCGTGAGGTGGGGGAAGAGGCTCGGCTCCTGGAAGACGTAGCCCAGCGGGCGGCGGTGGGTCGGCACCCAGGTGCGGTCGTCCTGCCAGACCTGGCCCTGGAAGGCGAGCCGGCCGCGGGGTGCGCGCTCCAGTCCGGCGATACAGCGCAGCAGGGTGGTCTTGCCGCAGCCGGAGGGGCCGAACAGGGCGGTCACGCCGCGCCCGGGCAGGCACTCGTCGACCGCCAGGCTGAAGCCGGGCCAGGTCAGGTGGAAACGGACTTCGATCGGGTCCATCGCTCAGGCCTTCAGTTGATTCGGGCGCGAGGCATAGACCGCCAGCAGCACCAGGAAGGAGAAGACCAGCATGAGCGCCGCCAGCCGGTGGGCGTCCCCGTACTCCATTGCCTCGACATGGTCGTAGATCTGGACCGAGGCGACCCGGGTCACCCCGGGGATGTTGCCGCCGATCATCAGCACCACGCCGAACTCGCCCACCGTATGGGCGAAGGTGAGGATGCCGGCGGTGAGGAACCCGGGTGCCGCCAGCGGCAGGGCCACGCTGAAGAAGGCATCGAGCGGCGAGGCGCGCAGGGTCGCCGCGACCTCCAGCGGGCGCGTCCCGATGGCCTCGAAGGCGGTCTGCAGCGGTTGGACCATGAACGGGAAGGAATAGAACACCGAGGCCACCACCAGCCCCCAGAAGGTAAAGGGCAGCAGGCCGAGCCCCAACGCCTGCGTCAACTGGCCGATGGGACCATTAGGCCCCATGGTGACCAGCAGATAGAAACCGAGCACCGAGGGCGGCAGCACCAGGGGCAAAGCGACCACGGCACCGATCGGACCCTTCCAGCGCGAGCGGGTGCGCGCCAGCCACCAGGCGATAGGGGTGCCGATTAAGAACAGGATCGCCGTGACCAGGCCGGCCAGGCGCAGGGTCAGCCAGATGGATTGCAGGTCGGCGTCAGTCAGCATGGACCGTTTTCCTCAATGGCAGTGCCGGAAGGTCTTGACCGCGGAGATCGGCAGCACCAACCTCAACCCCGCCAAGGCCGATGAGTCCGCCCAGGGTGCCGATCTGGGACCCGACAACGAACCCTTGACCCTGGGAAGAGCATTTGTTTCACGCAAAGACGCAAAGACGCAAAGTTTTTCAATGCGCTATCTCTGTCGCACGGCGCACCTGCCGGGTGACGGGATCATCGCTTGCAACGTTCTGTTCTTCTTTGCGTTCTTGGCGTCTTTGCGTGAGCAATTGCCGATTCTGGGTTGACCGGCGCGCCGGTGCCTGTCAGATCGTATAGCCGAAGGCGCGGATGATGGTTCGAGCCTTATCGCCTTTAAGGTAATCCATCAACGCGATGACGGCCGGCTTGTCCTTGCCCTTCGCCAGGATGACCGCGTCCTGACGGATGGGTGTATGGAGCTTGCCGGGCACGATCCAGGCCGAGCCCTTGGTGATCTTGCCGTTCTCCATCACCTGGGACAGGGCCACGAAGCCCAATTCGGCATTGCCGGTGCTCACGAACTGGAAGGTTTGGGCGATGTTCTCCCCGGTCACGAACTTGGGCTCGATCTTGTCCAGCAGCCCGAGCCCGGTCAGCACCGCGACCGCGGCAGTGCCGTAGGGGGCGACCTTGGGGTTGGCGATGGCGACCTTCTGGAAATCGCCCTGGGCGAGAACCTCACCCCGCTGGTCCACGAAGCCCGGTTTGGCCGACCACAGGACCAGGGTGCCGACCGCATAGGTGAACTGGGTCCCGGCCACCGCGGCGCCTTCTTCGAGCAGTTTGGTCGGGGTTGCCTCATCGGCGGAGAGCAGGGCCTCGAAGGGCGCGCCGTTCTTGATCTGGGCGTAGAACTTACCGGTGGCGCCGTAGGCCACCTTGACCACATGCCCGGTCTCCTGCTCGAAGGCGGCAGCGATCTCCTTCATGGGCGCGGTGAAGTTGGCGGCGACGGCTACCTGGACCTCGTCGGCGCGGGCGGCGAGTGCCGCCCCGAGCAGCGCGAGGGCGAGTGAGAGGGTGCGAATCGGCTTCATGGTCGAGGCTCCGTTGCGTCTATGGTCATCAGGTGAAAAAATGTTCAGGCGCAGGTCGCCAGGATCACGCTGGAGGCCTGTAACACCGCGCCGGCGGCCGGTCCCGGCACCCGGTCGAGCCGCGCGCGGCCGGCAGGGGCGATGATCGCGTGAGGGTCCACCCGCCGGGCAACAGCGGGGTAACCTCGGCGGCCACCGGACCCTCGTGGTCGCGGCGGACGGCACGGTGCTCTATATAGCTTGGTATATAGCGTGGTATATAGCGCTCGGCGCTATTTGACGAGCAAACAACAGGCCAGGTCAAGGGGCGCGATTGAGCAGCGAGCGGCCCCCGGCCGCGCTGCGAGGCGGCGGTAACCTGCGACGCTGCGTCAGTGTGGGCGGCCCCGTCGCGGCCGGAGGCCGAAAAAAAAGACCGCGCCCGGGGGGGCGCGGCCTCTGGTCATGCCGCAGCCTTGATCGTCTTATTTGACTTCGACGGCGGGTGCGGTCGGCGGGGCCGGCGGCGCGCCGGCGGCGGCCATCGGGGCACCGTAGCCGTAGCCCGGGTAGGCGCCGGAGCCAGCGCCCTGGCCCGGGTTTCCGGGCGCGCCGTAACCGGGGGCACCGGAACCGTAACCCGGCGCCCCATAGCCCGGGTAGCCGCCGCCTGGGGCCGCATAGCCCGGGGCGCCGTAGCCATAGCCCGGGACGGCATAGCCGTAACCCGGGGCCGGGTTGCCGCCGTAGCCATAGCCCGGGTTGCCGCCGTAGCCGTAGCCTGGGTTGCCGCCGTAGCCGGAGCCATAGCCGTTGCCGCGCCCGTCGCCGTAACCACGGCCATTGCCGTACCCGCTGCCGTTGCCGCGACCGTTGCCGCTCATGTTCATGTCGAAGTTGCCGGAGCCGTCGCCCAGCATGTCGTTCCACATGTCGCCGACGCCGTTGCCCCAGCCGTTGCCGTTGCCGTTGCCGTTACCCCAGCCGTTCCCGCCGCCGGGGCCGCCCCACCCGGGTCCGCCCCAGGCCTGCGCCGGGTTGGCGGCGAGGGCGGTGGCACCGACGATGGCGGCGACACTGATCAGCTTGGCAAATGATTGCATTAGAATGGATGCTCCGGAGAATGTGGTCGGACGGGATGGGCAGCAGGTGTCGATCACCTCCCTGCTTGGCTGTTGCACCTCGTGGCGCGAGACGCTCGAGGACTATACGCGCGGCCCCCCGCTATTGACAGGCGGGCCGCCGGCCGGTCTTGGCCCAGGTCCGGCGCGCGCGGGCCTCGATCGTCATGCCGGCCAACGAACGGGTAGGGTGCGCTGTGCGCACCTTTTGCGCCCGCGCAGTCTGGAGGTTAGTGGGTGCGCACGGCGCACCCTACGGGCGTTGGCGTGGTTCCGGCGGGGACGATCATCGAGTCCCGCGGGCGGCAGGGCCGGACGGGCTCGGCCCGGGCGGTTCACCCCAGGCCGACACGTCGCGTCTTGACTGGCGCTGTAGATGGCGCCGGATCGCTGTTTTGGCGAGATAAATGGGGCCGCTGCCAGGGTCGCCGGGCGCCCGGGCGTCGCCGCTGCGGTGTCGCCGCGTTGAGGGGGCGCGGCGAATTTGGTAGCGTGTCAGGCCTTCGGTCCCATGCCCAGGAACCTGCCCTACCCCAGTGACCCCCTTATGACCAAGTTCATCTTCATCACCGGCGGGGTCGTCTCGTCCCTCGGCAAGGGTATTGCCTCGGCCTCGCTGGCGGCGCTTCTGGAGGCGCGCGGGCTCAAGGTCACCATGATCAAGCTCGACCCCTACATCAACGTGGACCCGGGCACCATGAGCCCCTTCCAGCACGGTGAGGTCTATGTCACCGACGACGGTGCGGAGACGGATCTGGATCTCGGCCACTACGAACGCTTCCTGCGCACCCCGATGGGGCGCAACAACAATTTCACGACCGGCCAGATCTACGACAGCGTGATCCGCAAGGAACGCCGCGGGGACTATCTGGGACGCACCGTGCAGGTCATCCCCCACATCACCGACGAGATCAAGGCCAATATCCGGCTCGGGGCCGAGGGCTGCGATATCGCGATGGTGGAGATCGGCGGGACCGTCGGCGACATCGAGTCGCTGCCCTTTCTGGAGGCGATCCGCCAGATGCGCGTGGAGTTGGGTCGCGAGAGTGCGCTCTTCATGCACCTGACGCTGGTCCCGTACCTGCGTTGCGCCGGTGAGATCAAGACCAAGCCGACCCAGCACTCGGTCAAGGAGTTGCGCTCCATCGGCATCCAGCCCGACATCCTCTTGTGCCGCTCGGAGACCAATCTCCCGGACGAGGAGCGGCGCAAGATCGCCCTCTTTACCAATGTGGCGGAGAACGCCGTCATCTCGGCGATCGACGCGGACAACATCTACCGCATTCCGCGCCTGCTCCACGCCCAGGGGCTCGATGAACTGGTGGTGCGTCAGTTCCATTTGGAGGTTGGCGAGGCGGATCTCAGCGAGTGGGACCGGGTGCTCGCGGGCTTCGACCACCCCCAGGGGCATGTCCGCATCGGCATGGTCGGCAAGTACATGCACCTGACCGAGGCCTACAAGTCACTGTCCGAGGCCCTGGCCCACGCCGGTGTACACACCGGAACCCGGGTGGAAGTCGTCTACATCGACTCGCAGGAGATCGAGGAGGAGGGCTGCGGCAAGCTCGCCGGGCTGGACGCGATCCTGGTCCCCGGCGGCTTCGGCGAGCGCGGCATCGAGGGCAAGATCCAGGCGGCGCGCTATGCCCGGGTGGAGCGTGTACCCTATCTCGGTATCTGTCTCGGGATGCAGGTGGCGGTAATCGGGTATGCCCGGGATCTGGCCGGTCTGCAGGGTGCCCACAGCACCGAGTTCGATCGCCAGACCCCGCACCCGGTGATCGCGCTGATTACGGAGTGGCGCGACGAGCAGGGGCAGCTCGAGACCCGCAGTGAGGCGTCGGACCTGGGCGGCACCATGCGCCTGGGCGGCCAGAACTGTCGGCTGGAGCCGGGCAGCCTGGCGCGCGCCGTCTACGGCAGTGCCCAGATCCGCGAGCGGCATCGCCATCGCTACGAGTTCAACAACCGCTATCTGAACCTGATGAAGGACGCGGGGATGCGCTTCTCCGGCTGGTCGCTGGACAATCGGCTGGTGGAGATCATCGAGATCCCGGATCATCCCTGGTTCATCGCCTGCCAGTTCCACCCCGAATTCACCTCCACACCGCGCGACGGGCACCCGCTCTTCTGCGGCTTCATCCGGGCGGCCCTGGCGCATCAGGCCGGGACCGAGCCGGCGCGCCCCGAGGCCGAAACGCCATGATGCCGCTCCTGGGCTTCGAGGTCGGTCTCGACCGGCCCTTGTTCCTGATCGCCGGTCCCTGCGTGATCGAGGGCGAGACCCTGGCCCAGGAGACGGCCGGGACGCTCAAGGAGATCACCGACGAACTGCGCATCCCCTTCATCTACAAATCGTCCTTCGACAAGGCCAACCGGACATCGAGCGGCAGCTTCCGCGGGCCCGGCCTGGCGCAGGGGCTCAAGATCCTGGAGTCGGTGCGGGCGCGCTGCGGCGTGCCGGTGCTGACCGACGTGCACGAGGACACGCCGCTCGACGAGGTGGCGGCGGTGGTCGACGTGCTCCAGACCCCCGCCTTCCTCTGCCGTCAGACCAATTTCATCCAGGCCGTGGCCGCGGCGGGGTTGCCGGTCAACATCAAGAAGGGCCAGTTCCTCGCCCCCTGGGACATGCGCAACGTGGTGGACAAGGCGCGCGCCACCGGCAATGACCGCATCATGGTGTGCGAGCGCGGGGTCTCCTTCGGCTACAACAACCTGGTGGCGGACATGCGCTCCCTCGCCGTGCTGCGGGCGACCGGCTGCCCGGTGGTCTTCGATGCCACCCACTCGGTGCAGTTGCCGGGGGGGCAGGGGGCCTGCTCCGGCGGGCAGCGGGAGTTCGTCCCGGTGCTGGCGCGCGCCGCGGTGGCCGCGGGGGTGGCCGGGGTCTTCATGGAGACCCACCCGCGCCCGGATCAGGCGTTGAGCGACGGCCCCAACGCCTGGCCCTTGGGGCAGATGCGTGACCTGCTGCGCGTGCTGGTCGAACTCGACCGGCTGGTGAAGTCTGCGGGTTTCGCTGAAGATGCGATAACATGAATACTAAGCGTTATACCCAATGCACTCGGTTTTTCGTTTCTCAGTCTTCATAACCCGCTGTGTGATAGGTCCCAACGAAAAACCGAAAACTGAAAACTGAAACCCGTCCCGTATATAACTGACTGGAGAGGCAAACAATGTCCGAAATCGTCGATGTCCGTGCCCGTGAAGTCCTGGATTCCCGCGGCAACCCCACGGTCGAGGCCGATGTCATCACCGCCGACGGCGCCATCGGCCGTGCCATCGTCCCGTCCGGGGCCTCCACCGGCTCACGCGAGGCGCTGGAGATGCGCGACGGTGACAAGGGCCGCTACGGCGGCAAGGGCGTGCTCAAGGCGGTCGGCCGCATCGAGGCGGAGATCAAGGACGCCGTCTGCGGCCTGGAGGTCACCGAGCAGGGCGCCATCGATCGGACCATGATCGAGTTGGACGGGACCGAGAACAAGTCACGGCTCGGCGCCAATGCGCTCCTGGGGGTCTCGCTTGCCGTCGCCCACGCCGCCGCCCAGGAGCGGGCCCTGCCGCTCTACCGCTCGCTCTCCGCCGGTCCCTACCGCCTGCCCGTGCCGATGATGAACATCATCAACGGCGGCCAGCACGCCGACAACAGCGTCGACTTCCAGGAGTTCATGATCCTGCCGGTGGGCGCCCCGAGCATCCGCGAGGCGGTGCGCTACGGTGCCGAGGTCTTCCATGCCCTGAAGTCGGTGCTCAAGGCCCGCGGGCTGGCCACCTCCGTCGGCGACGAGGGCGGTTTCGCCCCCGACCTGCCGTCCAACGTGGCCGCGGTCGAGGCCATCCTCGAGGCGATCGCCAAGACCGGCTTCACCGCCGGCAAGGACATCTGGATCGGCCTGGACGTGGCCGCCTCCGAGTTCTACAAGGACGGCGTCTATGACCTGGAGGGCGAGGGCGTCAAGCTCGACTCCGACGGCGTCATCGCCATGCTGGAGGGCTGGGTCAACCAGTACCCCATCCTGACCATCGAGGACGGCCTGGCCGAGGGTGACTGGGACGGCTGGAAGCGCCTGACCGAGCGTCTCGGGGACCGCATCCAGATCGTCGGCGACGACCTCTTCGTCACCAACACCAAGATCCTGAAGCAGGGCATCGACCGCGGTATCGCCAACTCCATCCTGATCAAGGTCAACCAGATCGGCACCCTGACCGAGACCATGGAGGCGATCGCCATGGCCCACGCCGCGGGTTACACCGCCGTGGTCTCCCACCGCTCCGGCGAGACCGAGGACACCACCATCGCCGATCTCGTGGTGGCCACCGCCGCCGGTCAGATCAAGACCGGTTCGCTGTCACGCTCCGACCGCGTGGCCAAGTACAACCAACTGATGCGCATCGAGGATCAGTTGGGCGACGAGGCCGTCTATGCCGGGCGCGATGCCTTCCGCTGGCTCTGAGGCCACTGCGCCGCCGGCCGGACCCCTCTGGTCGGCGGTCAGCGCCCTGCCGCTGCCATCCATGCGCCTCCTGATCGTCCTCCTGGTCGTCGTCCTGGTGGCGCTCCAGTACCGGCTCTGGGTCGGGCCCGGGAGCCGTGCGGACCTGTACGGTCTGCAGCGGGAGATCGTCGCCCAACAGGCCGAACTGGAGCGGCTGCGTATCCGCAACCAGCAACTCCAGGCGGAGGTCGAGGACCTGCGCACCGGTGAGGCGGCCTTGGAGGAGCGGGCGCGCGGTGAACTGGGGATGATCAAGGGCGGTGAGGCCTTCATCCAGGTCATCGAGCGCCCCAAGGAGGGGCCCGCGGTCCCGGTGCCGCCCGATTTTGAACCGGCCACACCCGCCACCCACCGCAAAAAGAAAGCGAGTCCGGAGCCTTGAGCGACCCCAGATTCTGGGCCGTGCTCCCGGCCGCCGGCGTCGGCCGGCGCCTGGGTGCCGCCATCCCCAAACAATACCTGGATCTGGCCGGCCGTCCGGTCATCGACTGGACCCTGGCCCCCTTCATCGACGACCCGCGCATCAGCGGGATCTGGGTCGCGCTGGGCGCCGAGGACGGCTTCTGGTCCGCGACTGCCTATGCCGCCCACCCCAAGGTCCGGCGGGTGACGGGCGGTGCCGAGCGCTGCCATTCCGTCCGCAACGCCCTGGAGGCCCTGGCCGCGGAGGCCGCGCCCGCCGACTGGGTGCTGGTCCACGACGCCGCCCGGCCCTGTCTGCGCCGGGCAGACCTCGACCGGCTGATCACCGAATTGGCTGCCGACCCGGTGGGCGGCCTCCTCGCCGTCCCGGTCCGCGATACGATGAAGGCCGCCGACGGTGCCGGGCGTATCCGCAGCACGCTGGACCGCACCGCCCTGTGGCACGCCTACACCCCGCAGATGTTTCGTTTGGGTACCCTGCGCGAGGCACTGCGCGACGCCATCATCGCCGGTGACTTGGTGACCGACGACGCCTCCGCCATGGAGCGCATCGGGCTTGCCCCGCGGCTTATCGAAGGCCACGCGGACAACCTCAAGATCACCCGGGCGGAGGACCTCCCGCTCGCCCGCTTCTATCTCGACCTACAGGCACCGCCATGCTGATCGGCCAGGGTTTCGACGTCCACCGCTTCGCCCCCGGGCGCCCCTTGATCCTGTGCGGGGTGACGGTCCCGCACGACCAGGGCCTGGCCGCCCACTCCGACGGCGATGTCCCCATCCATGCCCTGTGCGACGCCCTGCTGGGGGCCGCGGGTCTCGGCGACATCGGCCACCACTTCCCCGACACCGACGCTGCCTATGCCGGGATCGACAGCCGCCTCCTGCTGCGGCGCGTCGTCGCAAGCCTGGTCGGGCTTGGGCTCCGCGTCCACAACGCCGATGTCACCATCGTCGCCGAGCGCCCCAAAATGGCCCCACACATCGCCGCCATGCGCGCCATCCTCGCGGCGGACCTCGGGTGCGACCCGGCGCGCGTCAACGTCAAGGCCACCACGACTGAGCGGTTGGGGTTCACCGGGCGCGGGGAGGGTATTGCGGCCTTCGCCGTCGTGCTGTTGGAGGAAGGTGGGCCGGAAGAGGGTTAGCCGCAAATGAACGCAAATGGACGGCGAGTCATCGACCTCCCGCCGCTCATCACCCCAGGACCCCGCATGACCCCAGAAAGAGCAGATCTCACACAAAGATACAAAGATCACAAAGATTCTCAACCCGATACTCAGGTCGAGAAGGTCACCCGCGCGGTGATCAGCCCAACGCCTTCAGTGATTGCTTTTTCTTTGTGTTCTTTGTGTTCTTTGTGTCTTTGTGTGAGCAATTCCCGGATTTAAGATGACCGACCCGGCCGGACCAATCTGGACCGCCTTCCACGCCCTCCCGCGCGCCCATGGCGCCCCCTTGGGTAGCGGCCGCCTGCGCGTCGAGCCCGCCGATTTTGAGGTCGAGGAACTGTTGGGCTTCCCCCCGGACGGGGAGGGCGAGCACCTGCTGCTCTGGGTCCGCAAGACCGACCAGAACACCGAATGGGTCGCCGGCCGCCTGGCCGAGACCGCCCGGATTGCTCAGAAAGACCTGGGCTATGCCGGCCTCAAAGACCGCCGGGCCGTCACCAGCCAGTGGTTCTCCCTGCCGCGACCCCGCGACCACGAGCCGGACTGGTCCGCCCTGGCCGCCGAGGGCATCGAGGTCCTGGCGGTCCACCCCCACCGCCGCAAGCTGCGCCGCGGGACCCTGGCCGGCAACCGCTTCCGCATCCGGGTGCGCGACTGGGCGGCCGACCCGGACCAGGTCGCCGCGCGGATCGCCGTCATCCGCACCGCCGGCGTCCCCAACTACTTCGGCGAACAGCGCTTCGGCCGCAATGGTGCCAACCTGGCCCGCGCCGACGCGCTCTTCCACGGCGCCATCCGCCGCCCGTCGCGCCACCAGCAGGGCCTCTGGCTCTCCGCCGCCCGCTCCCAGATCTTCAACCAGGTCCTGGCCCAGCGCCTGACCCGCGGCGACTGGGACCGGCCGCTACCCGGGGATTGCCTCAACCTGGACGGCAGCCACTCCTGGTTCCCCGCCGCGGCGATCGACGACACCCTCACCGAGCGCGCCGCCCGCCTGGACCTGCACCCCACGGGCCCCCTCTGGGGCCGCGGCGACCCGCCCACCCAGGGCGAGGTCCGCGCACTGGAAGACGCCGCCGCCGCGCGCTTCCCCGGCTGGCCCGCAGGCCTCGCGCGCTTCGGCCTGGAACAGGAACGCCGCGCCCTGCGGCTGCCGGTGCCGGACCTGACCGCGACCCCGGCGGAGTCCGGTTATGAAGTGCGCTTCCAACTCCCGGCCGGCACCTATGCCACCGCGGTACTGCGCGAGTTGGTCGATGGGGAGAGCGGCGGCGCGGAGGATTGACCGGGGATCTCCTGGTTACCAAGCTCCAAACACTGGGCTAGTATTCGCTGCGGTCGCGGCGAAGCCGCGGGTCGGAGCGCCGGCATCTTGCCGGCCCGCCGCCGCAAGGCGGCGAATCGGAGCCGCGCGTGGCGCATAACCCATTGACCGCAAAGAATAGCGACGGCCCTCCGCGCCGTGGCCGGCAAGATGCCGGCGCTCCCAAGGGCAGTCTTGTAGGTCGGGTTAGGCGCGCCCCGATGGGATCGCGTCGGAGCGCGGTGTCCGCGCGCGCCGTAACCCGACAGGCGCTCTCGCTGTCGGGTTACGGCGCGCGATAAACCTTTACGCCAAAACGCGAACTCGTGCGGCGCGCGCCTAACCCGACCTACCGACTGGCACCCATCATAGCAATTTGCTATATTTCAGTGCGATGCATATCATCACCCATCGACGCATCCAGAACTCCGCCCGGGAACACCCAGAGTGCGCCGTGGCCTTGGACCACTGGTACCGGATCGCCAAGCAGGCCCTGGTGGTGAATTTCCACCAACTGCGCGCACTGTTCCCGGGAGTTGACAAGGTTGGTGACCTCTATGTGTTCAACATCGGCGGCAACAAGCTCCGGCTGATTGCCGCCATCCACTTCAATCGGCAAAAGATCTTCGTGCGCGCGGTCCTGACGCACGCCGAGTACGATCGAGGGGATTGGAAACCATGAACCGGATCGAATCCGCCATCGCCCACTGGCAGTACGTGGCACCACTGTTGCGCCCCGTGTCCACGGACGACGAATACCAGGACGCGGTCGCGGCCCTCGACTCGGTATTGGACGCCGGTGGTGCAGACGAGTCCCACCCGCTCGCGGGCCTGGCCGAACAACTCGGCGACCTGGTAGCCGCATGGGAGCAGGGTGACCCGATGCCCGTACCGGCCGATGGCGTCGCCATGCTGCGGCACCTGATGGCAGTGCATGGACTGCGGCAGTCCGACCTTCCGGAGATCGGCGCCCAAAGTGTCGTCAGTGACATCCTGGTCGGACGACGCAGCCTGAACATCCGTCAGATCAAGGCTCTGGCCGCGCGTTTCGGCATCCCCGCCGGCAATTTCCTGTGAGCGGGGCACGGGCGTGGCAGTGCTCGCGATCATCGTATCGGCCGCGCAACCGGTCCGCACAGCGGACCCTACCGGTAGGGTCCGCTGTGCGGACCGCTGACCGCGCGGCAAGGCGATAGGGTCGGGACGCACGGATGCCCCGTAGGGTCCGCTGTGCGGACCAGCGACCTCGCCGAAAAACGCGATGGCCGGTACCATAATCAGCGCCGCAGCAGCGTGATGATCCCGTAGGGTCCGCTGTGCGGACCAACGACCTAGCTGCAAAGCGCGATGGTCGGTATCAGCATCAGGCCCGCGACAGCGGCACAACCAGACAGGCAGATACTCATGGCCGAATCTTTTGCCTTAGCGAAGTGGCTCGGGCCGCTCTATCAGGAACTTCTCAAGCGCAACGCCGAGCGGGCGCAGGAACTCGCCGCCATCGGCGACGTCTTCGGGGACCCCAAGCTGCTGGCCAATTTCTATATCCAACCCTCCTGCCAGCATCACAACCCGGCCGACCGCCATGAGGACCTGGAGCCCATGGCCCAGGTCCGTCAGCCCGCCTTCGAGGTCATCGACGCCTTCCTGAAGGGCAACTTCCCGCCCCTGGGGGACGGGCGCACCCAGTTGTTCATCCTCTCCGACGCCGGGATGGGCAAGACCTCGCTCCTCATGATGATCCGGCTCATGCACCTGACGGCCTTCTGGCCCAAGGGTTATGACTGCCGGTTGCTCAAGCTCGGGCCGGACACCTTGGAGAAGATCCGTTCCCACTCCAACCAGGCTGGTACCGTGCTGCTGCTCGACGCGCTGGACGAAGATCCGACCGCCTGGAGTCGTATCGAGGGGCGGCTCCTCGAGATCCTGGATGGGACCAAGAACTATCGCCGCGTCATCCTCTCCTGTCGCACCCAATTCTTCCCCGAAACGGCCGCCGATTCCTTCGGCCGGCCCGGGCGGGTGCAGGTCGGCGGCTACACCTGCCCCATGGTCTTTCTCTCGCTCTTCGACGACGACCAAGTAGATGCCTATCTGCGCCGACGTTTCCCGGCCAGCATCGGTCAGGGGCTCATGGCACGCGACAACCCGGTGCGGGAGCGCGCCGCCGCCGTGGTGCTCTCCATGCAGTCGTTGCGCTTTCGGCCCCTGCTTCTCGCCCACATCCAGGACATCATGGATGCGGGCGAGCGTGAATGGGACAGCTATTCGCTCTATGAGGCATTGGTGGACCGTTGGTTGGCCAGGGAGGAGGTCAAGTTACGTCGCCAGCTCAAGGATGCGCCCAATAAGGCGATCCTCTGGCGCATCTGTGCCGCCGTGGCGACTCAGATGCAGGCGAGCGGTCACAGGCTACTCTCGCGGGTTGAGTTGGATGCGCTGCTCGATCGTTTCCCCGCCGTGGCGGCGCTGGAGCACTTTGATGTGGGTGGTCGCTCACTCATGAATCGCAATGCCGAAGGGGCCTACCGGTTCTCGCACTACAGCATCCAAGAATTCTTGGTGGTTCATGACCTCCTCCAGAAGCAAGCCCGGGCATCGGACCGGTCGATCAGGCAGCCGGTGCGGGTGACTGCCGAAATGGTGGGATTCCTGCGGTGCACGGGCGCTATTCCGTCGTTGAGCCGGTTGGACCTGTTGGATCTGTTGGACCTTTCCGGGCTTGAACGCAAGGATCTGGCCGAGTTCGATTTCTGCGATCGACTCGCTGACGGAGCCGAAGGGCCACTGATGAACCTGATCCCCAACAGTAGCTTCTTGAAGATCGCAGCGGATTCTGTCTCATCGGCCACCGGCAGCGAACGGCCTCAGCACGAGTTCCAGATTGTGCGTAGCTTCGGCTTGCGCCGTTTTCCAGTGACCTTCGACGAATATGACCTCTTCTGTGACTCGACCCATCGCGGCAAGCCCGGCGATGAGGGCTGGGGCAGGGGTTCCCGCCCGGTAATCAATGTTTCCTGGGATGATGCCGTTGCCTATTGCGCCTGGCTGTCGCGGCAGACCGGTCAGGGCTACCGGCTGCCGACCGAGGCGGAGTGGGAACACGCTTGCCGTGCCGGGACTAAGACACTCTGGTCATTCGGAGATGACGCATCTGCGTTGGGGGAGTACGCCTGGTTCAACGGAAATTCCAACGCCAGAACTCAGCCGGTCGGTCAGAAATGTCCGAATCGCTGGGGAATCTACGATCTGCACGGGAACGTCTGGGAGTGGGTTCAGGACTGCTGGTGCCTGGGCTCCTCAGGAATGTCCGTGGACGAGGTGGCTCGGGTTGCGGGAAATGGAGGTGACGGTGCGCGGCGCGTGGTTCGCGGCGGCTCTTGGGGCTTCGACCCCTGGTGGTTGCGCTCGGCCAACCGTAACAGGTACGCCCGGGGAGATACGTACAACGCTCTGGGTTTTCGCCTTGCCAGGACTCTTTAGCCCTTTGCCCTCTGTCCTTTGTCTCTTTGCCCTCTTGTCCGGCGATGCCCAATTCGCCCCAAAGGCCCCGACCGGCTGAAGCCTCGACCTCCGGTTGCAGGCGCGTCGGCGCCCGGAGGTCGAGGCTTCAGCCGGTCGGCCCGCGGGCCGGCGCGGTGCCCGCTCGCCTGGCGTCGGTGCCGCGATCTTCTGGAGTCCAAGGCTTCAGCCTTGGCTTGCCGCTTCCAAGGCTGAAGCCTTGGACTCCAGCGGCGGCGCGGGATTCGGTGGACTGCGCCGGCGCTTGTCCACCCTACGGCCTTCAGGCTTGGCTTGGCGGTTCCAAGGCTGAAGCCTTGGACTCCAGTCGCAAGCCCGACCTTCCCCGGCATTCATCATCCCCGCGCGCTGTCATTGATAATTCGCAATCGCCGCCGCCATTCGCCCCATCATCAAGCCTACTCTGAAAAAACGTTAATACCGAACATGCTTGATTTCCTTGCACCGAGCCAGCGCCTCGCGTAGAATATTAGGGAATGCTGTTTTTCTTATTGAGATGTATCCATGGTTACCATCCGTGAACCCATCCAGGGTCAACCCTTCAACGACGTGCTGAACGAGCTGCACGCGCACGCGATTACCGGGGTGCCGGACGAGTCCGACCCCTTTACCCTGGACGAGTTGGAGCGCGAATATATCGCCTACGCGCTCGCCCTCTATTATCAGTGCGACCACTGCCAGGTACACCACGGGCACGCGATCGACCGCCTGCGGGCGCGGGGCGCGGCGCTGGCGTGGAGTTGGCGTGAGGAGTTCATCAAGGCGATCCTGTTCCTGCGCACCGATCGCCGCGATATCTCGGACTCCGAGTGGGATGGCTGGCTCAAGGCCTGGCGCGGCTTTGCGATCCATATCCATTATCGGCATCCCGGACTCGCCTGCTACGTCGCCTACGCGGTCGGCATTGCCCGGCATGACCAGGTGCTGATGGATCTGGCCTTCGGTTCGATCAGCGCCAGCAATGAGGACAAGGAGGAACTTCTGGGGGTGGTGCGCGATATCGACCGCCTCGTGGTCTTCATGAAGGCGGCGACGTCCAAGAACCGCACGGACCCGATCATTCGCTCCCAACTGCGCACGCGTGGCGTGACGGTCTGAGCGCGGTCAATCCCCGGCTGGCCTCGACCATCATTCCGGCCACGGGCCGGTGTAGGTCGCCCTTCAGGGCGACTGGAGGCGACTGACTGCCGGCGCGGTCGCTGGTCGCCCTGAAGGGCGACCTACCTTGGCCCCACATCGGCAGGGGTCGGTGGGCGGTTCAGCCGCCGAAGATCCGGTCGGCCTGATCCACGGTGGCCGCGGCCAGCAGCCAGCGATCGAGTTGGGCGCTATCCCGGCAGGCGCTGACGCGGGCGCTGGTTTCTCCATCCACGGCGATCCCGCGGGCCGCGAGCAGGTTCAGGACCGCTGCGGCGAGGCCTTCCACGCGCCCCTCTGCTTGCCCGGTCGTGACTCCCTCTGCCCGCCCCTCGGCCCGGACCGCCTCCAGGTCCGCGTAGCCGAAGCGCTGCAGGAGATTGCGCAGGGTCACGCGGGGCCAATGTTTGCAAGCAGGGAGATCCGCGCGCCCGGCGGGAGCGCCAGCGTCACTCGTGTCCCGCCAGCAGTCGCGGTTCGGCGCGGATCTCCGTGTCGCGGCCCCAGGCGTGGACGGCCTCGACGAACCAGCGGGCATCCTGGGGGTGGGTGCGGATCACGTCGTGCTCGACGTAGAAGCTCCCGTCCGGGTGGAAGACGAGTTTGCCCTGCCGTTGACCCTGGAAGTCGCGCCACTCGCCCACCAGGCTGTGCTCCCCCGAGGCCGGATCCCGGTCGAGCCGGTAGTCGGCGGCGGACGGGTCACCGATCGGGACCGAGCCCAGGTCGAAGCCGAGTCGGTTCAGTTCCGCCCGCAGGGCGGCGCGGATCTGGCGCGCCAGCGGCGCAATCTGGTCGTAGCGTGCTTGGGCCGCGGCGGCGGTGCCGTGGGCGGCGTCCGTCTTTGGTTTTGGCATAGAGGCTACCTCGTTTCGCTCGATTGGTCGTGTCCCGACCGCTTCCCTCAGGCCGCGACCGCCTGGGGTTCGTGGGTCAGGCATTTCTTGGGGCAGACCCGGGCGCAGGCCTGACAGCCGATGCAGTCCAGCATGTCCTTGAGATTCATGACCATGCCCGGGGCTTCCTCAAAGTCGTCGTCGTCATCGTCGCTGTCGTCGGCGGCCAGTTCCTCCAGGTCCAAGTCGTCCCGGTCGACCAGGTCGAAGACATCCCGGGGACAGACCTTGTAGCAGCGGCCACAGCCGATGCAGCGGACCTGGTTGATGCTGGTGACGAAGGCGGGCGTCCAGGCGATCCCGCCGCGGGTGACTCCAGTGATATTACTCATACTCAGTATACCGTTCTTTAGGGTGTCGATGCGAGTCCGTCAGGGGGTCGCCCGGCACCAGTGGGTGAGTTGGGTTTTTTTACCCTATATTTTATTGGCTTGAGCGGGCGTGTCGCGGCTTCCGGCGGGTGGTCTGCGCTCCCAAGGATGGCCTCCCGGCCGGGGTTGCGGCATCCCGGTCGGGGGGATGGTCGCGGGAAATCTCCTCTTGTACACGAAAAGGGCGCTAGCACCACGTTCCACTGAGTGCTGCATTGCGACCCCAACGGGGTCGGACATACCAGCCCAGGGCAACGCCCTGGGACCGGACCGCATGCTAGGTGCTTGCGCTCAGGGCCGTCTTCAGGCGCTCCTCGGCCCGCGCCCAGGCCTGGCAGGCGTCGTAGGTGGCGGCCGCGATGCCGGGGATCTCGTCATAGGCGGCCGGCAGGCGCTCTTCCACCAGGTCGTGCAGTTCGCCCGCCCGCTCGGAGGCGATCCGCTTGGCCTTCTTTACGGCCTTCTCCAGGTCCGCGATGCTCTGTTCACTCATGGCCGAGCGCCCCCTTAAAGCCCCGCGACCTTGGGGTAGTCGCCGATGAGGTTCAGGGCGACCGAGAGGATCTTGTCGGCCTCGTCCTTCATCTTGGACAGTGACGGGAAGCCGAATCGGTGCACGTCGCGCAGGGTCCGGTCCATCACCACCAGCTTGCCGACGGTGATCACGGCCCGTCCGAAGCCCTCGTGGGTCAGGTTCATCATCGGCACCGCCATCAGCCCGCATTCCTTCTCGATCATGGCGGAGATGGCATTGTAGAAGCCCTTGATGCGGGCAATGATGATCTCGTCCGGGTCACCGATGATCGGGATCTCGCGCTTCTTCTCCTTGGTCAGCACATAGGGCTCCAGGAGCTGTGCCACGGTCCAGGTGTCGTAGGTGCCGTAGCTGTCGATGGCGCGCATCTGGCGGACCATCTCTTTGGCGAATTCGGTGTTGAGGACGGGGTCCGTCTCGCTGATTTCTGCAACTGCCGCGTTCATGGGAATGGCCTCGGTTAGGTCCCGATTCGCTCTGCGAATCGGGATGGTATAGGAATAGGAACGGTTGACTGATGAGATGAATAAATCATTGAGGGAATGCCCTCGCCGTCGTTGTCGCCGTCGTTGTCGTTGTCGTAATCGTACTCGAGGAAATCAAACCGCCCGGAATGCTCTTCGTCGTTACGCATCCCCGCGATGCCCTTCAAACGCTTGGCGAGTTGCTACGCCGAGCCGCGGAACAAATCGACCTCCGATTGACAGCAAGGTGCTCATCGCCGAACTGGATCGCTTTTCCGATTACGACAACGATTACGACGACGACAACGACAACGACAACGGTATTCGTTGTTCAGCAAATTTCTGACTCGTGACTTGTATGATGCTTCGTTTAGTCCCGATTCGCGCAGCGAATCGGCACTATTCGCTCCATCCCTCGGACTCCATGGCGTCGAAGCGCTCCCCGTCGCGGGGCTGGCGGGCCTCCAGCGCACGGGCCAGCCAGGCGGTGGGGCCGGCACGCAGCTCCTCCTGCAGGGCGGTGATCAGCTCGGTGATCGGCGTGCCCGCGGCGACCTTGATCGGCTGGATGCCCTTGGCGCGCAACTGATTCACGGCGGAGGCCCCGACCGCCTGGCAATAGACGGCGATGCACCCCGCCAGCGCCGTGAGCTTGGCGGACAGCTTGTCCTCGCTGCCGTCCATCGCCAGGCGGCCGAACTGGGTCACCTCCTGCAGGCGGGCGCGCTGCGGGTCGATCGCATAGATTGCAAAGGACTCGGCGGCGCCGAAGTGCTGGTCGACATGCCGCAGGTCGCCGGTGGCGAAGGCGACCGTGACCGTGGTTTCACTGCCCATGGCATCCGCTCCGAAATTCATCACCTTGAGTCGTCGTTCGACCGTCATTGCCTATCCCTCAGGTTGTCGAGTTGTCGTTGTCGTGATCGTAATCAGAGAAGCGATGCAATTTGGCGTGCGAGAGAATTCGCGACGCTACGATAACCCCGATTACGACAACGACAACGACAACGACGCGAGAAGCATTCTCTAATAGACTTGTTTAACTTATTAGTGAACCATTCCTTACCCGTGGCCGGCGCGCAGTTCCTCATCCGGCCGCGGTGATAACCGCGACCGGTAGGGGTGGATCTCACCACGCTCCAACTGGAGCAGGATGTTGGCCAGGTCGAAGAGGGTCGCGCGGGTGCCCTGGTAGCCGATCCAGGTCCGCTGATAACCGCCGACCCGGTCGTATTGGGGGAAGCCGGCGCGCAGCAGCGGAATGCCCAGGCGGCTTGCCGTCGGCGCCGCGTGGGAACTGCCGATCAGGACCTCTGCCATGCGGTCCCGGGCCTCGGCCTCCAGGTCCTCCAGGTCGCCGACGCGCACCCGGTCGCAGCGCACCTGGGCCAGCGCGGGGGCCGCGGCGGGGGTGGCGGCGGCCACGGTCTGGGCCCCGACACCGGCCAGCATCTCGCTGAAGGCGACCAGCAGGTCCGCATCCGCGGCGATGGCGAAGCGGCTCAAGCCCAGCATGAAGTGACTGTCGAGCATGGCGTCCTGGAGTTGGGCGCGGCTGCGTTCCAGCCGCTCCGGGACCGGGTTGCCGGAGAGTTCGGCCAGGGTCTGGACCAGCGCGTCCACGGCGTCCAGGCCCATCAGGTGTGCGAAGCGATGGTCGGGGACCCCGGTTCGGCGGTGCAGCAGGTCCGCCGCGTGATCCATGGAGGCGCCGATGACCAGGGTGGCCAGGGCGTCGCCCAGGGTCGGAAGTTCGCTGACCAGGGTGCCGCCGATGGTGAGCGGGTTGAACTGCTCGGGCGGCAGGTGGCCGTCGAGCGAGTCCGACAGGTCCGGCAGGACGACCGGGCGCAGGCCGAAGGACTCGATGATCTCCTTCAGGTGCTCCAGGTCACCCGGGGTCAGGGCGGAGCCGGCCAGCACATTGACCTGGCGGCGGCGGCGCCCCGGCCTGGTGCCGGCCAGTTCGGCGGCCGGCACCAGGGTGTCGATGATGGCGTGCACGGCCAGCGCGAAGCCGGACTCCAGGCAGCCGCTGAAATCCGGGGTGGCGACCGCGACCACCGGGATCTGGTCGTATTCCGGGTGCTTGGCGCGGAACTCGCGCACCGCCATGTGGATGTCGGCGCCCTGCGCCTCGGCCAAGCCGGTCGTCGGCACCCCGATCAGGTCCGGTTGGTTCTTCTCGCACAGGACGCGCAGCCCCTCCACCAGGTTCTCATTGGCCCCCATGATGGCGCTCACCTGCTCCATGGCGGTCGACTGGATCGGGATGGGCTCGCGGAAGTGGCGGACGAAGAAGACCTTGCCGAAGGCGGTGCAGCCCTGGGAGCCGTGCAGCATGGGGATGGAACGCCGGATGCCCAGGAAGGCGAGCGCCGCCCCGATGGTCGCGCTCGCCTTGAGCGGGCCGACCGAGAGGGCCTTCTTGCGTTTGATGATCTCAGGCATTGGCGGTCTCCTTACGGGGTGCGCTCGGCGCATCGGCCGCGCTCGGCGCGGTGGCATCGGGGCCGGCGGGGGTCCGCACCGCGGACCCGACGGACCAGGGCGCCGGGCGTCGCACCGCCTCCCAGATCGGGCTCTCGATGGTCAGGCACAGTTGCTTGGCCAACTCCAACATGCCGGTATAGCCGGCATAGCCGAATTCGCGCTCTTGATTGATGTCCAGGAAGGGGACCCTGGCCTTGAGCGCCGTGTACATATTGCGGCCACCGGCGATCAGGATATCGACCCCCTGGTCGCGCACGATCTTCAGCAGCGCCCGCGGGTTGCCGTCCTCGATCATCACCGCGTCCTGCCCCATCAGCTCCCGGATGCGCGCCTTGTCGTCCTCCGTGGACTTGCGGGTGCCGGTCGCGACCACGGTCATGCCAAGGTCCTGCAGTGCCGAGATGATCGACCAGGACTTGACCCCGCCGGTGTAGAGCAGGACCTTGCGGCCCGCCAGGCGCGCCCGCCAGGGCTCAAGCTTGGCGTGGATGGCCGCCTCTTCCCGGGCGATCACCGCCTCGGTGCGGGCGGTGAGATCCGGGTCGTCGATGATCCGGGCAAAGTCCCGCAACGCCTGGGACACGTCCGCGACCCCGTAGAAACTGCCCTCGAACCAGGGCGTGCCGAAGCGTTCCTGCAGCAGGCGGGCGACGTTGATCATGGCCTTGGAGCAGACCATCATGTTCACCTCCGAGCGGTGCATGGTCTGCACCTCGCGGAATCGCGCGTCACCCGACAGGCTGCCCAGGATGCGCAGGCCCAGTTCATCAAGGAGGGGCGAGACGTGCCACAGCTCGCCCGCGATGTTGTACTCGCCCACCAGGGTGATGGCGTGGACCTTGAAGCCGGGGCCCTCGATCCCGGCGGGCAGCGGGTCCGGCTCCCGGGTGCCGCAGACATGGTTCACCATGGTCTCGCCGGCGATCCGGTTGCCCAGGTTCTTGGTCCCATAGAAGCCCGCGGCGTCCACCGGCACCACCGGGGTGCCCCAGCGGGTCTGCGCCTGCCGACACACCGCCTCGATGTCGTCGCCGATCATCGCCGGGATGCAGGTGTTGTAGACGAAGACCGCCGCCGGGTGATAGGTATCGATCGCCTGCTTGATCGCGTGAAAGAGGCGCTTCTCCCCCCGGCCCATGATCACGTCCTGCTCGGTCAGGTCCGTGGTCATGCCCATCTTGTAGAGGGTCGGGCCGGAGGAGCGGGTCCCGCGGCTGTCCCAGGAACTCCCGGCGCAGGCGATGGAGCCGTGGACGATGTGGGCCACGTCCGCGATCGGCAGCAGCGCGATCTGGGCGCCGTCGAAGGCGCAACCGCCCGCCGTGGCCCCCGGCTTGGGCTTGGCACAGCCGGACTTGGCCTTGGTATTGTGGGCACAGGCCGGCTCGTCGAGCAGGGCCGCGATCTCTTTCTTGTTCATGGACACTCCGCAATCCGCGTTTGGGGCTAGCCCATGCAGACCTTGTGCCAGTATGCAGGTCTCTGTTCCGTAAGTCATCGCCTGGGGTGGCGGGCTGTCGTATCTCCGACAAAGTGGCGTCGATGGAGGGGTGGCTGCACCGGGGTGCAGAAGGAAGCGTAGCTTCTCGAAGTCGCGCGTTACGTGGTCCTCAACCCGGTCCGCGCGCGCATGGTTCGATCGGCGAGCGATTCCCTTGGAGCAGTGATCGGGCCATGACCGGCGAGGACGCGGCCCCCGAGTGGCTGGAGACGCGCGCGATCTGGCGGCGTTCGGCCAGACCGAAGCACAAGCCGTGGAGGGTTACCAGTCCTTCATCGCCACGGGCAAGGGACAACCTTCGCCCTGGGAGCACCTCAAGCAGCAGGTCTATCTGGGCTCGGACGCCTTCGTGGAGGCCATGCAACGCAAGGTCCCGCACGACCGCGACCTACGCGAAGTGCCCCAAGCCAAACGTCGGCCGATCCCGCGATCGTTGGCGGAATACGACCAGACGCAAGTGGATCGAGATCAAGCGATCAAGGCCGCCTACGCCAGCGGCGGGTACACAATGCAGGAAATTGGCGACTACTTCGCGCTGCATCAGTCGCGTATCAGCAAGATCGTCTGCGGTGTACCTCGGCGTAGCGGCGAGGAATAAGTCAAGACCTGACCCCATCCGCAGCGACCCCATCCGCAGACCCCATCCGCAGGATGACCCCATCCGCAGGAGGCTCCGATGCTCGTGACCTTCGAGACCCAGGCCCATGCCAACATCACCATGTTCGGCGAGGTGGCGGTGACCCTGCTCAAGCTGATGGGCCAAAGCGGCACCGTGCCGGGGCCATCCTGGCCGCTGACGTGCCCGCCGCCCTGGAGCGGCTGCGCGCCTGGCACCGGTTCCAACCCTTCGCGAGCGCCGCGGAACTGGATCAACTGCTCCGGTGGGCGGCGCAGCGCCTCGCCCTTGCCAGTCGCGAACCCGATCCCGCCGCGCACCCCCCGCCGGCCGCCAGCCCCGCGGTCCCAGCGACGCCGGCTCCGGCCAGGGACCCCGCCAGGGATCCGGGCGGGAACCAGACCCCCTGGGAGCGGCAGCGCCAGCCGCAGTAGACCGAGGCCCTGCTCGCGACCCTGCGCGACTTGGCCCCGGGCAACCTGCTGGTGGTCTCCGGGGCCTCCGGGTCCGGCAAGTCATCGCTGGTGAAGGCCGGTCTGTGGCGCGCCCTGCACGCGCCGGTACCGGAGCAGCGCGAACAGATCGACGGCAGCCGCGACTGGGCCATCAGCGCCATGACCCCCAATGCACTCGGTGACCCCTTCCTGAGCCTGGTGCAGAGCGCCCACGGCTGTGCGGCGGGCCTGCCGGCGCCGCACAAGGAGGCTGGCCGGCTACGGACGGACCCGGCGGGGCATTTCCCGGCCTTCCTCGAGCGTGTGCTCGCCGGGCGCCCGGTCTGGCTCCTGATCCTGGACCAGCTCGAAGAGCTCTTCGCCACCGAGGCCAGGGAGTACCGTGACGACTTTATCGCCTTGCTGCTGCTCGCCGCCCGGGACCCGCGCCTGCGCCTGGTCGCGACCATCCGCTCGGACTTCTTTCACTGCGAGGCACTCACCTTCATCGAGGTCTTCGCCCGCACCTCCGAGGACCACGAGGACAACGTGCGCCTCCTGGTCTGCGACGCCCGCGACGGGGCCGAGACGGTCGAGGTCGCCCACGAAACCCTGCTGCGCGAATGGGACCTGCTCGCCGACTGGATCCAGGGGCGCAGCGAGGCCCTGGTCCGCCGGGCCGAGGTGCGGCGTGACGCGCGGCGCTGGCACCAGGCCGGGCGCCCGGACGAGCTGCTCCCGGGCCGCGGGGTCCGCCGGGACCTGCGGCGCCGACTGGCGGCCGCCGGGCTCTGGGAGACGCTCTTCAAGGACGACCAGGCCGCCTACTTCCTGGCCGAGGACGACCCGGACGAGTTGGCCGACCTGACCCGACGCGCCTTCGCGGGCCGGGCCTGCGACCCCATCGCCTCGCGCCCGGTCCGGCGCCTGCTCTCCTGCCTGACCGCCCCCGGCCGCACCTGGCCGACCACCCGCGCCCTGGGCGAGTGGATCGCCGCGCAAGACCCGGCGCTCGCCCCCTGGCTCAAGGACGGCCTGGGGCGCCTGCTCAGCCTCCTGGGCCGGGACCGGGCCCGGCACTGGCAGCGCCGTCGGCTCGCCATCGGCGACCTGCTGGCCGTCCTGGGCGACGGGCGCCCCGGCGTCGGCCTGGGGCCGGACGGGCTGCCCGCCATCGACTGGATCGCCATCGGCCCCGGGCCCTTCGTCTGGCAGGAGGGCAAACAGCGGACCATCGAGCGGCCCTACCGCATCGCCCGCTACCCGGTCACCAATGCCCAGTACCAGGCCTTCATCGGGGACCCGGACTACGGGAACCCCGACTGGTGGAAGGAAGGCTATCTGAGTCCGACCCTGGATGACCCGCGCTGGGGTCAGCCCAAGCGCCCGCGGGTCAAGGTCGCCTGGGTGGAGGCCATGGCCTACGGCCGCTGGCTGAGCGCCCGCGCTGTAGCGGCCGGTCTGATCGACCCCGGGTCGGTCATCCGCCTGCCCACCGAGGCCGAGTGGGAGCGCGCCGCCCGGGGCACGCAGGGGCGCCTATACCCCTGGGGCGAGGAGTACCGCAAGGGCTACGCGAATACCGATGAGGCGCCCGCCGACCCCGCCGACCCCGATCCGCTGTCCCTGCGCGAGACCACCGCGGTCGGACTCTATCCCCAGGGCGCCGCCCCGGACGGCCTGCTCGACTGTGCCGGCGACGTCTCGGAGTGGTGCCTCAACAAATACGCGGACCCGGACGATACCGACACGAGCGGCGATGCAGGCCGTTCTTTGCGCGGCGGGTCCTGGCTCGGTAACCCAGCCAGCGCGCGCGCGGGCAACCGCTACTGGAGCGACCCAGACATCCGCGACAGATCTGTTGGCTTTCGTCTGGTGTGTGCGTGCCCCATTCCTCTGAACACTGAACCACTGAACACTGATCACTGATCTTCTGTTCACTCACCCCCGCCGCCCCCGGCGGCGGTCGCGGCGGCGCGAAGCGCCGGCGCGCATTCTGGCTCCCACGCTCCAGCGTGGGAGCAAGCGCGGGCGCTCCGCGTCCAGGGAGCGGAGCGGACGCGCAACGCCCGTAACTGGAGGTCCCTCGTTCCCACGCTCCGCGTGGGAATGCAGTCCGGGACGCTCTGCGTCCCGTAGCCTTGCGTATCGGCCGGTCGCTATTCGGGACGCAGAGCGTCCGCGGAGGCATTCCCACGCGGAGCGTGGGAACGAGGGCTGACTCCCGCGCAGGAGCCTCGCAGCCAGATCGGAAACGCATTTCTCACGCCAAGGCGCCAAGCTCGCCAAGCTCTTATTCTTCACTGCGCAGATGACAGGTGTACCTCACCCCGTCTTCCTTGGCGAGCTTGGCGCCTTGGCGTGATCATTCCCTTCTTCTTTGTGTCTTTGTGCCTTTGTGAGAGAACTCTTCTGCTTCCTGGTGCCTTGGTGTGATCCCTCGTGCCCAGGCCCCCGCGTGGAATCCCGGGCCGGCGCTGCGCGGCCGATCGGCGCACTGGACGCGGAGCGCCCGCACTTGCTCCCACGCTGGAGCGTGGGAGCCAGAAGGCCCCGCATGGGGCACGCCTGGAGTCCAAGGCTTCAGCCTTGGCGTCGCCCATCCAAGGCTGAAGCCTTGGACTCCAGGTGCCCCCGCGCCGATTGCGCGCGAACAGGAGGTCGAGGCTTCAGCCGAACGGGCGAGCTTGGCGCCTTGGCGTGATCATTCCCTTTCTTCTTTGTGTCTTTGTGCCTTTGTGAGAGACCTCTTCTGCTTCCTGGCGCCGTGGCGTGATCCCTCCTGCCCAGGCCCCCGCGTGGAATGTCGGCGCTGCGCGGCAGTGCCAGCCACTGGACGCGGAGCGCCCGCGCTTGCTCCCACGCTGGAGCGTGGGAGCCAGAAGAAAAAAAACGCGCCAGCGCTTCGCGCCGCCGCGACCGCCGCGACCGCCGTGACGGCCGCCGGGGGCGGCGTTCGTGACTGAACAGAAGATCAGTGATCAGTGTTCAGTGATCCAGTGATCAGAGGAATGGGGCACGCACACACCAGACGAAAGCCAACAGAGAGGTAGCGGACGCCTGGGTTGACCCAGCCGCGGAAGCCCGCGCGCGCGCCGGCTGGGTTACCGTACCAGGACCCGCCGCGCAAAGAACGGCCTTCTTTTCCCGAGGTATCTGTATCGTCGGGGTTTTCGTATTTGTTGAGGCACCACTCCCAGACATTGCCGGCGCAGTCGAGCAGCCCTGACGGGGATGCACCCTGGGGGTAAAGACCGACCGCGGTGGTCTGCCCCAGGTTGTGCGGACCGTCCTTACGGGACCGCTCATCAACGTTGGCATGGCCGACCCGATAACCGTCCCCCCAGGGGTAGTCCCACCCGGTCCCGGCGCGGACCGCCCCTTCCCATTCGTGCTCGGTCGGCAGGCGAATCTGCTCCCCGGGTGCGATCAGGCCCGCCGCCCGGCAGCGGGCGCTGAGCCAGCGGCAGAAGGCCATGGCCTCGACCCAGGCGACCGAGACCCGCGGCCGGTTGGGCTGGGTCCAGGGGGACGGCTCTGGCTCTGGTGCCCCATAGCCCTCGCGCCACCAGTGCGCATTCCGGTAGTCGGACGCCTGGGTAAAGGCCAGGTAGTGGGCGTTGGTGACCGGGTAACGGGCGATTCGCCCGGCCCTGCCGATGGCCTGGTCCCCAGCCCCCCCGGGTCGGTACCCCCGGTGCGACCGCAACCCAGTCGATCGCCGGCAGCCCGTCCGGCCGCAGCCCGACACCGGGACGCCGGTCGCCCAGCGCGGCCAGCAGGTCACCGATCCCCAGCCGACGACGGTGCCAGCTCAGGGCGTCCTCAGTGCCCAGCAGGGCGAGCACCTCGGCCAGCCCGGCGCGCAGCCAGTCCGCAATCCCTGACTCCTGCTCCAAGGCCCAGCGCCCGAGCGCGACGCTGGTCTCCCAGGTGCGCCCGGGCGCGGTGAGGCACGCCAACAGGGGCAGGGCCGCCGCGGCGCCGTCCCCCCCGTGGCGATGGAAGGCGTCCAGCGTCAGGTCGCACAGGTCCGCCAGGTCGTCCTGGGCCAGGAACCAGGCGATGCGCTCCTCCCGGCGCAGGTCCTCCCAGAGCCCGGCGGCGGCGAGCCGGGCGCGGACCTCGGCGAGCAGTTCCGGGTGGGGCAGCAGGTGGTCGGGGCGCCCGCGCTCGTCCCAGCGGGCGGCGTCGCGCCGGACCTCGTCGCGGCGGATCAGGGCCTCGCGGCGGGTGCGGATCCAGACCGCCAGGCGCGGCCACTCGCGCAGCAGGGCCTCGTGGGCGACCTCGACCGTCGCCTGGCCCTGGTGCTCGCCGCAGACCAGGAGACGCACGGCGTCCCGGGGGCGGTCCGCGTCGCGGGAGAAGACCTCGATCAGCCGGCGCTCCGGGCCGTCCGGCGGCCACTGATCGAGCGGTACCCGGCGGCGAGTGGCGGCGCCGGTGTCCGGGTCCAGGTGGATCAGGTGGCCGAAGACCCGCGGCAGGGCGGCGCGCCCCTGCGGCCACAGCAGGGCGAGTCCGCGTCGGCCGCGGCGGCTGAGTACGCCCTTGATACCGCCGACGGCCTTTGAATAGTGGCGCAGGGTCAGGGTCCCGGCGTCCGCGGCGGCGAGCCAGGTGTCCTGCAGGGCCGCGGCGAGGAGCGCCAGGCCGCCGGGCTCCCGATCGGCCTCGGCCACCAGTCGGGCGGTCAGGGCGGGTTCGACGGTCAGGCCCACCGCCTGGGCGGGGCCCTCGATCATGCGAGCCAGGGCGAGCGGCCCCGGGGCGCCGACATAATAGGTGCCGCCGCCGTTGAGCACGGCGCGTAGGCCGGGGTGGGCGATGACCTGGGGCTGGAAGTCCGCGCGCAGGGTGGCGACCACCCGCAGGCGCGGGTCCGCGGTGGCGCGCAGCAGGAGCGCGATGAAGGCGTCGCGGTAGGGCTCCGCCTCCGGGGTGAAGACCTCTTCGAGTTGGTCGAGAATCAGCAGCCAGGCGGGGCGGCCCCGCAGCAGCCGGTCCAGGAAGTCCGGGAGGGCGTCCGGGTCGGCGCGCAGCCGTCGGGCCTCCTCCTGCGGGCGCAGGCGCCCGTCGCGCCGCGCACGCTGTTGACCAGGGTTAGGAAGGCGTCGCCGTCCAGTGCCGGGGTCATGGCGCTGACCAGCCAGTCGCGGCAGCCGGGGATGGGCTCCGGGGTTGGCTCCAGGCCCTCGGCCGGGGGTTCGGCCAGGGCGCGCCAGAGGCCGGCCTTGACCAGCGACGACTTGCCGGAGCCGGAGGCACCGCTGACGATCAGCAAGCCCCCGGCCGGGGCGCAGCGCAGGCGCTCCACCAGGTCCAGGGTCTCGGGTTCGCGGCCGAAAAAGAGCCGGGCGAGGTCCGGGTCCTGGCCCCAGTCGTAGGCCATGAGCCCCGGGTAGGGGGAGCCGGTGATGGCGACCCGGGGCGGCGGGTCGCAGTCGAAGAAGCGGGCCAGGACACCGATGCGCTCGGCCGTTGCGCGGTTGCCGTCGTCCCCGCGGGTGCGGACCTCGTGGATCAGGGCGCAGACCGGGTGGGTGCCGTCGGCGAGGGCCGCGTAGTCCTGACGCTGGAGTCGGGTCACCAGCTCCGAGGCGACGGTCAGCGGTTGGCCGCCGTACTGGAAGTCGGTGAGCGCGGGGTGCCCGGGCAGTGCGAAGTCCAGGAAGGCGCGTCGGTCGCGCTCCTGCTGCCAGAGCGGCAGGTGCGCGAGGAGGTCGCGCAGGGTGTCGGCGACCGGCCGGTCCCGGTGGCCCTGCCGATGCATCAACTGGAGGTCCCTCGTTCCCACGCTCCGCGTGGGAATGCAGTCCGGGACGTTCTGCGTCCCGAAGCCTTGCGTATTGGCCGGTCGCTACTCGGGACGCAGAGCGTCCGCGCAGGCATTCCCACGCGGAGCGTGGGAACGAGGGCTGACTCCCGCGCAGGAGCCTCGCAGCCAGATGGGAAAGGCATTTCGGGTTACGGCGCGCCGCGAGCGATTGAGGGTGACAACAGGGCCTCGGGGCGCGCCTAACCCGACCTACCGGGCATCCCCGGCACCCGGCGACGGTTGCCGTCCCGGGTGCGGGGGGATAGGGCGGGTTGGGTGCGGGTGGCGCAGGCGCTTGCGCCCCTCAGCCGGTCATCCCGAAGAACCAGGCGCGGTGGTCCATGCGGGCGGTCCGCTTGGCGCGGTTGTGCTGGATCCGCCCCAGGTCCAGGGCGTGCAGGACCGGACCGACCGGGTGCTTCAATGAACGAAAACCGCGGATGTCCGCGCTGGTGCGGACCCCTGCCGACGTCTGTACCTTGATCATCTCTTGTTACCTCTTGGGTTGAGAAGGGTGGTGACTGTGGTCGGGACCGGGGGGAGGGTGCCCCTGACGGCCGGGTGTCGGCGGTATCGAACCCGGTACGCGTCCCGCCACACTGCTGAGCATACGCCATCGGCGCGCGAATTCTGTGCTTTTCTTTGTGTTCTTTGTGTCTTTGTGTGAGCAATTCCCGGATTTCGGCTCAGTCGTCCTGCACCGCCTGGTCGCGAAACTGGAGCGCCGCCAGCCGCGCATAGAGCCCGCCCTGGCCCATCAGGTCGTCGTGGGTGCCGCTCGCGACCAGGCGCCCGTGCTCGAGCACCAGGATGCGGTCGACCTTGCGCACCGTGGCCAGGCGGTGGGCGATGACGATGCTGGTACGCCCCTGCATCAGTTCCTCCAGGGCGAGTTGGACCAGGCGCTCGCTCTCGGCGTCCAGGGCGCTGGTCGCCTCGTCGAGCAACAGGAGCGGCGGGTCGCGCAGGATGGCGCGGGCGATGGCGATGCGCTGGCGCTGGCCGCCGGACAGGCGCACCCCGCGTTCGCCCAGGAAGGTGTTGAACCCGTCCGGCAGGCGGTCCAGGAACTCGGTGGCATGGGCGGCCTCCGCGGCGCGGCGCACCGCGGCCTCGGGCACCTCGGTCAGGCCGTAGCGGATGTTCTCCCAGGCATCGGCGCCGAAGATCACCGGGTCCTGGGGGACCACGGCGATGTGCCGGCGCAGGTCGCCGGGGTCCAGTTCGCGCAGGTCGATCCCGTCGAAGCGGATGCCGCCCTGCTGCGGATCGTAGAAGCGCAGCAGCAGTTGGAACAGGGTGGTCTTGCCGGCGCCGGAGGGGCCGACCAGGGCGACCTTGGCCCCCGGCTCGATGACGAGATCCAGGTCGTCGAGGACCTTGATGTCCGGATGGGCCGGATAGGCGAAGCCCAGGTGCTTGAATTCGATCCGTCCGCGCACCGGGGCGGGTAGTGCCCGCGGGTGCGCCGGCGGGCTGATCAGGGTCTCGGTGGCGAGCAGTTCCATCAGCCGCTCGCTGGCGCCGGCGCCGCGCAGCAGGTCGCCGACGATCTCGCTCAGGCTGCCCACGGAACTGGCGACCAGCACGGCGTAGAAGAGGAAGGCGGACAGTTCCCCGCCGCTCAGGCGCCCGGCCAGGACCTCCCGCCCGCCGACCCACAGGACCGCGCCGATGGCACCGAAGGTCAGGGCGGTGGCGACGGCGCTCAGGGCCGCGCTCAGTCGGGCGCGCCGCCGCGCGGTGTCGAAGGCGGCCTCCACCCGCTCCCCGTAGCGCGCCCGGTCTACCGCCTCGTGGCAGAAGGACTGCACGGTGCGGATGGCGTGCATGACCTCGTCCACATAGGCCCCGACATCGGCGATGCGGTCCTGGCTCGCCCGCGCCAGGCGCCGCAGCCGGTAGCCGATCAGCCACAGGGGCAGGACCACGAGGGGGACGCCCAGCAGCACCAGGCCGGTCAGGTGGGGGCTGGTCAGGGCCAGCATGACCAGGCCCCCGAGCACCAGCAGCGAGGTGCGCAGGGCCATCGCCAGGGTGGAGCCCACCACGGTCTGGAGCAGGGTGGTGTCCGAGGTCAGGCGCGAGATGATCTCCCCGGTGCGGGTGGTCTCGAAGAAGCCCAGGTCCAGGCCGAGTACGCGGGTGAAGACCGCCGTGCGCACGTCGGCGATGACCCGCTCGCCGATCCAGGCGAGGAGATAGGAGCGCACCATGATGGCCCCGGCCATCGCCAGGACCACGACCAGGAACAGCAGCAGTGAGCGGTTGAGCGCCGCCTCGGAGCCGGTCTTGAGCCCGGAGTCCACGACCTCCCGGATCACCTGCCCGAAGGCGAGTACGGCGGCGGCCGCGACCAGCAGGGCCAGGGCGGCGATCAGCACCCGCCCCAGGTAGGGCCGCACGAACCGGAGCAACCGCAGCAGCGGGCCCAGGTCGCGGGTGGTCGGGCGTTGGGAGGCTGGTGTGGGGGTAGGGCGCATGTAACTCCGGTCGGCGTTGCGATTGCCAGTAAGAAATGGATAGTATTAACAGTATTTCTCATTATTTAAAGCAGTTACAGGGTTTTCTTGAGGGTTCGCCACTGATCGCTTTTTCTGCATTAAATCTATTATTTTAGCAATTTATAAATATTTTCTCATGTGAATCCTAAGAAACCCTGTTAATTCTTTCTGATTACAAAGCTCTGATAAGCTATTTTAATCCCTCTCCTCGGATGACGCCGCCGGCTCCCGTGGCACCGCCTTGCGTCGCACCTTCCGCGGCTTGAGATCCGGCGGCGGCCCGACCGCGGCCCGACCGCGGGGTGCCCGCGGCGCTTTGGCTGGGCGCCCCGGCGCGCCATCCGAGATCGCCAGCAGCAACCCGATGGCGGCGAAGGCGGTGACCAGGCTGGCGCCGCCGTGGCTGATGAAGGGCAGGGTGGTGCCGGTCAGGGGGATCGACTTGGTGACACCCCCGATGTTGAGCAGGGTCTGGACCGCCAGCACGGCGGTGAGGCCGGTCGCGAGCAGCCGCCCGAAAGCGGAGCGCCCCTGGGCGGCGAGTCTGACCCCGCGGCTCAAGAGGACCAGGAAGAACAGGACCAGCACGACGCAGCCCAGGAACCCCAGTTCCTCACCGATCACCGCATAGATGAAGTCGGAGGCGGCGATCGGGGTGTAGTGCGGGCTGCCGATGCCGAAGCCCTCACCCCAGAGCCCCCCGGAGTACATCCCGGAGAGCCCCTGGAGGATCTGCCAGCCCTCGCCGGTCGGGTCTTGGAAGGGGTCCAGCCAGGCGTCGATGCGGCGCTGTCCGTGCTCGAAAAAGAACAGCAGGACGGACCCCAAGCCGGCCGCACAGAGCAGGGCGTAGACCAGATAGCCGATCCGCCCGGTCCCGCTCACCACCACCAAGGTAAAGGCGATGCCCAGGATCACAATCATCCCCAGGTCGCGCTGCAGCGCGAGCAGCCCGGTCAGCACCGCCCAGAAGGCGAGCAGCGGCCAAAGGGCTTGCCAGGGCGGCACGGGCAGCCGGGCTTGCCAACGCGCCAGCGCGGCCCCATGGCGCTCCAGGTAGGCGGCCAGGCCCAGGACCACGGTGACCTTGATGATCTCGGTCGGCGTGGTGAATCCCAGGCCGTAGACGGCCCCGCGGAAACGCGCTCCGGTCACGAGCAGCACCCCGACCAGCAGCAGCGAGACACCGGCCCAGAGCCACAGCCCTCGCGCCAGCAACCGATAACGCCCGTCGGCGAAGATCAGGGCACAGGCCGTCATGACCAGATACCCGGCGGGGATGAGCGCCAGGGCCAGGGTCCGGGCCTCGGGGTCGCCGTGGAAGGCCCCCATCCGATACTGGGCGAGCAGGCCGAAGCCGGACAGGAAGGCGACCGTCGCGGTCATCACCTGGTCGCCGCGAAAGCCCGCCGCCACCAGGGCCAGGTGGACCCCGGCGAGTGAGAGGCCATAGAGGAGCAGCGGCAGCAGGTCCGGGGCCGCCAGCCGCCGGCCATCGCCTGAGTCCGCGCCCAGGATCAGCACGAAGCCGAGCGACATGGCGCCCAGGCAGGACAACAGCAGTTCACGCTCACCGCGGCGCTGGTGCCAGGCCGCCCCGAACCCAGTGTCCGGGCTAGCTGATGTGGAACTCAAGGTCCTAGCTCCAACGCCTTGATCAGCAAGTCGCGGGCGATGGGCGCTGCGACGCTCGACCCGAAGCCGCCGTGCTCCACCAGGACCGCCACCGCGAGCGTGGGCGCCGCCGCCGGGGCGAACCCGATGAACCAGCTATGGGGCGCCCCGCGCGGGTTCTCCGCGGTGCCGGTCTTGCCGGCGATGGCAAGCTGCGTGCCATCGATGCCGCGCCCGGTCCCCGCGGTGACGACCTTGCGCATCATGGTGGCCAGCCGTGCGGCGGTCGGCGCCGCCATGTACTGGCCCAGGGGCTCCGGGGGTTCCTGCGCCAGCAGGCGCGGGCGCATGGCGAGCCCGCGGTTGGCCACCGCGGCGGCGATGGTCGCCAGGTGCGCCGGGGATGCCAGCACCCGCCCCTGGCCGATGGACGCCTGGGCCAGCCCGTACAGGTCAGTGGGCGCGAAGCGGGGCAGGCGCCCGGTGCTCAGGCTGCCGTAGCGGTCCGTGCCGGGATAGAGCCGGACCTGGCGGTCGAACTGGAACTGTTCCCCGGCGCGGGCAAAGGCGTCCCGGCCATAGCGCACCCCGAGTTGGGCGAAGAAGACGTTGGACGACTCCGCGAAGGCGGTGGTGAGGTCCAGGTTGCCGAAGCCCGCCCAGGTGCGCCCGGCCCGGCGGGCGCTGTAGTAGTCGTGGTCGCGGATCGGCGGGTAGCGGCGCGAGGTCGTATAGCCCCCGGCCGGGCAGTTCAAGGTCCCGCGGAACCCGGCCTCGAGCGCCAGGGCCGCCATCACCACCTTGAACACCGAGCCCGGCGGATAGAGCCCCTGGGTCGCGCGGTTCAGGAGCGGCGTCCCCGGGGCCGGCCCGCGGAACAGTTCGGGCGCCAGGCGATTGGGGTCGAAGGCTGGGCTGGTGGCCAGCACCAGCAGAGCGCCGTCCTGCGGGCGCAGCAGCACCACGGCCCCGAAGCGATCCCCTAGCCGCTGCAACGCCAGCAGTTGCAGGTCGCTGTCCAGGGTCAGCGTCAGGTCCTGTCCACGCGGGCGCTTGGTCTTGGTCAGCAGTTGCCGGCCCAGTTCACCCCAGGATGCCAGGGTCTGCGGGGTGGCCCCGTTGAGCTGGGCATTGGCCGCCGCCTCGGCCCCGATCGCCCCGAAGCGCGGATCACTGTAGCCCACCGTATGGGCGAAGGCCGGGCCGAAGGGATAGAGGCGGTAGACCTGCCCCTCGATCTCCGTGCTCTGGGCCAGGACCCGGCCGCGCCGGTCCAGGATCCGCCCGCGCTGGATGCGGTGCGCCGGGTTGAACTCGCGGCGGTCGTGGGACTGCATAAAGGCGACGAACCGGGGACGGAAGAGCCCGGTCAACTGCCAACTGGCCTGATAGCCCAGCACCGCCAGGAAGGCGGCCGTCAGCACCAGCAGCGCCACCGTCGCCCAGCCGCCCGTGCCCGTGGCCAGGCCCGGGCCCGGCCGCGCCTCGCCCTGCCGCAGCCAGACCCGGACGCGCCACAGGATCACGCAGGCGGCGAGGAAAAAGGCAAGATGCAGCACCAGGCGCAGGGCCGGCCAGGCGGCGGACGCGACGAGCGAGGCGAAGAGGTGCAGCGGATCGAAGGCGGTCAACCTGGGGGGCGGTCCTGAGGGTGGAGCGGGGCGACCCATTATCATGGAAAGCGGCGCGGGCGTCGTCCGCGATCTGGCGGTACTCCAACGGGTAGGGCAGAATCCTCGCCTAGCTGGCGGCGCCGCGTTCTCGGGCGAAGTCCACGGCGGCGAACTCGTTACCTTGAACGGAATGCCCGAGTCCATCATCGCGTCATGCCTGAGCAGAATACGTCTTACAGATTAAGGTTCTCCCGCCGGGGGATAGTCGCCGCGCCAGTGCGCGGCGGCGGGCGATTCTTCATCGGGATCGCCCTGGCATTGCTGCTGCCGCTCTGCGCACAGGCCCAAGAACGGGTGCTGCGCGTCATCGGTGACGAGAACTACCCGCCCTATCTGTTTCTCGACGCGGCCGGCCATGAGGAGGGTTTACTCGTCGATCTGTGGAAACTCTGGGCGCGCAAGACCGGCATCGCGGTCACGCTGAAGGCGACCAACTGGGAGGAGGCGCAGCGCATCCTGTTGCGCGGCGATGCCGACGTCATCGAGACCATCTTCGAGACCCCACAGCGTGCACCACTCTACGATTTTTCCAAGCCGTACGCGGACCTGCCGGTCAACATCTACCGCGACGTCTCCATCGGCGGACTCGCCGGCCTGGACGCGCTGCGCGGCTTTCGCATCGGGGTGATGACGGGCGACGCGTGCGTCGACCGGCTGAAGAACAGCGGTATCGATACCTTGGTCTACTACGCCAACTACACGCAACTGATTCAGGCGGCCAAGGCGCAGGACATCAAGGTCTTCTGCCTCGACGAGTCCCCGGCCAACTTCTACCTGTACCAGCAGGGGGCGCACCGTCAATTTGTGAAGGCGTTCGAGCTCTACCGGGGCCAGTTTCACCGTGCTGTGCGCAAGGGAGACAGTGCCACGCTGCAACTGGTCGAGCAGGGCATGGCGGCGATTTCCGACGCGCAGATGGACCGGCTGCGCCGCAAATGGCTGAGCGAGCCAACCGATTACGGACGCTATGTAGAATATGCCGCCGAGGCGGTCGCGGTGCTGGCGTTGGCCTTCGCGCTTCTCGGTTTCTGGGTCTACTCGCTGCGTCGCGCCGTGGCCGCGCGCACGGCCGAACGTACGCAGGCCGAGCAGGCGCTGGACCGCTATCGGCAGGAACTCGAATCCCTGGTCGACGAGCGCACCGCGGCGCTTAAAGCGAGCAACGAGAAACTGGCGCAGACGCAGTTCGCCATGGAGCGGGCGGGGATCGGGATCGGCTGGAACGACGCGACGACCGGACAATTCCTTTACGCCAACGACGAGACTTGCCGCCAGCTCGGCTATTCGCGCGAGGAGCTGCTGCGGCTCACGGTCAGCGATATCAACCGGGACTTTCCGCCGCTAGCCCTGCGGCAGATCGCCGCCGACCTACGGGCCAACGAGGGGAGCGCGCGGATCGAGACGGTGCATCAGCGCAAGGACGGCTCGTCCTATCCGGTCGCGGTTACCGTCTATCTGCATCAGGCCGCGGGCCAGGAGTGGTTCATCGCCTTCTTTGAAGACATCACCGCGCGTAAGGCAGCCGCGGAGGAACTGGTCATTGCCAAGGAGGCCGCGGAAGCAGCCAACCGGGCGAAGAGTGCGTTTCTGGCCAACATGAGTCACGAGATTCGCACGCCGATGAATGCCATCCTTGGGCTCATCTATCTGCTGCAGCGCGAGATCACCGCCCCCAAGCCGGGCGCCTGGCTGGCCAAGGTCGCGAGCGCTGCCCAGAACCTCTTGGGCCTCCTCAACGACATCCTCGACCTGTCCAAGATCGAGGCCGAGCGCCTGGTCTTGGAGCAGGCGGATTTCTCCCTGGCGCAGGTCCTCGAACAGGCCGTGGCGCTAGTGCGCGAACGTGCGCGGGAGAAGGGTTTGAAGCTGGTCGTCGAGATCGACCCGGCCGTTCCCACGCACCTGCGCGGTGACGCCCTGCGCCTGGGCCAGATGGTAACCAACTACATCGGTAACGCCATCAAGTTCTCCGAGCACGGCGAGGTGCGGGTGCGCGCCCGGGTGCAGGACGCGGGCCCCGCGGGCGTGCTGCTGCGCCTCGAGGTCAGGGATCAAGGGATTGGCATCGCCCCGCAGGACCAGGCCCGGCTCTTCCAGCCCTTCGTCCAAGGCGACAGCTCAACGACGCGTCGGTACGGCGGCACCGGACTCGGGCTCGCCATCGTCAAGCGCCTGGCCACTCTGATGGGAGGCGACGTTGGCGTGATCAGCGCCCCGGGTAAGGGCAGCACCTTCTGGCTGACCGCGCGTCTGGAGCCTTCACCGAAGACCGCGCGTGTTGCCTCGCCGCCGGGATGAACGACCACCTTGCCAAGCCGGTGGTGCCCGGGCTGCTCTACGCGACCCTGCTGCGGTGGCTGCCGCAGCCGGCCGCCGTCGCGGCGTCAACCACCCCGCGGAGCGAGGCCCGACCGCGGCCGACCTGAGTCGAGTAGGTCGGGTTAGGCGCGCCCGACACGGCAACCTTACCCGGCTGCGGTCGAACTGGCACTGAGGTGAAACGGGCAGGTTCGCGGGCGCCGGCGCAACGAGTTGCTCGTCGGCGAAGGCGCAAGGCCAGGCGAGCCACAGCGGCACCAGCGGCCAAGCCCGACGTGAAAGCTCATGACGCATCAGTCTCCTTCACCTCCTCCGCGCTCCAGCGATAGCCGGCACCCTCGGGGCAGGCCCAGCCCGCCAGCTCGAAGACCCCGCGATGTAGGTCGGCCTTCAGGCCGACCCAGGGTGCGCCTGCGCCCGCGCCATGGCGACCGAGGTGAGGCTGCGCGAACGAAGGGTTGAGGGGTGGAGTCGGTTGGCCGGTCAGTCGCCGAAGATCCGGTCGGCTTGATCCGCGGTGGCCGCGGCCAGCAGCCAGCGATCGAGTTGGGCGCTATCCCGGCAGGCCCTGACGCGGGCGCCGGTCTCCTCATCTACCGTGATGCCGCGGGCCGTGAGCAGGTTCAGGACCGCCGCGGCGAGGCCCTCCACGCGTCCCTCCGCGCGGCCTTCCTCTTGCCCGGTCGTGATCCCCTCTGCCCGCCCCTCGGCCCGAACCGCCTCCAGGTCCGCGTAGCCGAAGCGCTGCAAGAGATTGCGCAGGGTCGCGCGGTGCCCGGCCGTGCGGTCGAAGAGGGCGTCCACCGGCACCGGATTGCGCAGGATGCCAGGGGCCGACAGGTCCTCGCCGGGGAGCGCGACCCGCAGCGGCTGCCCGGACTCATAGACCTCCACCCGCCGCGGGCCGGTCAGGCGCGCGACCCACACGAGCCGGGTGCCGTGGCCGATCAGTTCGGCGATCTTGGCCTGGAGGTCGAGCTCGTCCTGGCCGCGGGACGCGTATTCCAGGGCCAGGGGCGGGACCTCGCGAATCCATCCCCGCCCCGCGCCCGGTGCCGCAATCGCCACGTCCGGGGCGCGCAACATCCCCGGCTCGGGGGAGAAGCCGGCATCGACCCCCGCCCATTCCACGTCCGGGTCACTGCCGAGCACCGCGGCGCCGGTGAGATTGCCGGCGGCGTGCTCGGGTCCGGCCGGGGCGCAGTAGAGCGGGTGGCCTTGGGAGAGTTCATAGCGGTCCCCGTCGCGCAACTGATCGGCGTGAAAGGGGCCCAGTGCGGGCTTGGGCGCACCGGCGGCAGTTTGGCTCATGGCTTGGGGTCCTCGGCAGTCTGCGCCTAAGTGTGCATGCGCAGGCTGCGTTTGCAAGCAGGGAGAACCGCTCGGGCGGGGGTGTCCGGGTGGCACCCGCGAGCGCGGGGAGAGCCATTAGCGCCGGGCGCTTGCAAGGGCGAAACTCGGGCCTATCCCCGCGAGCGGGAAAAGGGGTCCAAGAAAAGGGATCTGACCTTATTCCGGACCTTGTGTCGCGGCGGAAGCCGCACCCACCGGGGGCTTTCACGTTAGCGGTGACGGGCTCACCGCAGGATCGCACGCCACCCGCCGCGGTTCGGCAAGCACTCCCAACAGAAAGGGTTGGCCGAACAGGCGTCACCGACGCCGTCACGGTCCCAATCGGTTTGATGGGGATTGGCTACCGTGGGGCAATTGTCCCTGCTGTCCCCGACGCCATCCCCATCGCCGTCGCTATCCAGTGCGACCACGGCGGGCGTGGCGCTCAGGGTGAACCCGACCGCGGTCGAACTGGCACTGAAGCGCACCGCGCTGGTTCCCCTGAAGCCTTGGCGGGTTTGCAGGTTCGCGGTAAACAGGTTGACCTTCGCGCAGGCGCCGCCGGGCCAAGCGCCGTTGAGGTCCGCCCAGGCCACATGAACCAGCCTGTCCGTCGCCGGGTCGCCGTCGCGATCGGCCGTGTCGTCCTCGACCGGACCCTGGGCGACCAGCGCGGTCGGCAGCACGCCGGTCAGTGAGATCAACGCCAGTTGGGACGAGTTCCAGTGCATGCGCAGACCCAACCCGGTCACGGACCCGGTGCATGGGTTCGCGGACTGGTAGCCCACGGCGAAGGCCAACGCCTGTCCGGGTAGAACGGGCAGGCGCGCGGGCGTCGGCGCAACGATTTGCTCGCTGGCGAAGGCGCAAGACCAGGCAAGCCACAGCGGTGCGGCCTTCGGCGAAGACCTCCTGATAGAAGCGGCTGCGCTTCAGGTCGACCTCTTGCAGATCCAAAACCATCTTGATCTCCTCGCGGGATAGCGTGGGCAGTTTATAGGGCAGCATGGTCTCTACCCCCTGTCCCCGACTTGGTCAGCCAACGGGCTGCGGGAAAAAATTGTCATCCAGGATCTGGTCCAACGTGTAGGGGCACTCCTGGGGAAAGTGCTCGGACGGCAGACCGGACTCCTTCCTGGCGAGACTGACCGCGTCCGCGTAAGCCTCGGCCGCGAAGGAATCCATCTCCGGACGAAGCCCCGGGGACTTCTGCAGCCGCTTGGCGATCCGGTCGCGCTGCTCGATGATGGTCGAGCGCCAGCTGTCGCCTTTGAACTCCTTCCAGCGCTCCGCGAGCTCGGCGTACTGAAACTGCCACTTGAGCAAGTGGGCGAGCAGGATCGTGAGGCGACTCTCCAGCTCATTACGCTCGCTGCGCCCCATGTCTTCGAGCTCCTCAATCAAGTGGGCGATATCCAGGTCCGCGAAGCGCCTGCTGCCGAGCAGCTCGATCTGCCGCTTCGCCCAGGCGCCGTAGTCCGTCTCGTAAAGCTTGCTGGTGTTGGACATCTGCTGCCTCCGCGGAAGTCTGTTGGTTGCCGGCTGAGCGCGTGCGCTATGGCGTGAGGTGCCCGCTGCCGCAGCCGGATGGGTCCAGGGTGTCTCCAGGCTTCGACGCCCGGACCTCCTATGGCCGACGCAGCCTGGGTGGCAGTTTACCAAGGCATTTATTTACTCTGGTCCTTTATCCCGGTCTCTTATCTCACATTCGTTAGCCGCGGGGAGGCCGAATGGCTAACGCTCCAGGAGGCGATGATCTCCTCGTAGCGCTGAAAGAGATCAGTCAGCATGCCGCAGCGCTGCCAGTGTCTCCCGCCACCAATGCACCGCCCGTTCGGCAAAGTCCCAATCCGCCAGATCGTCGTCCGCCTCGAAGTCTTCCTGATCAGTCATCGACTGCAAGCGTTGCCGAAACGATGACAGCGGCTCCTGGTATTTGGCTTCGAACAGTGAGCACTCCGCCTCGTAACGACTGAGCTTGGACAATGCCAGCAATGTCACATGCTCCTTCAGAACCGCCGCTTGCGGCGTCCCGACTTGCCTCAGTATCTCTGTCACGGTCATGCTCGACTCTCAAACGTAAAAGTGCACGGAGTAAGCTCATCAACCAGGTGGGCGATATCCAGGTCCGCGAAGCGTCTGCTGCCGAGCAGCTCGACCTGCCGCTTCGCCCAGGCGCCGTAGTCCGTCTCGTAAAGCTTGCTGGTGTTCGACATGTGCTGCCTCCGCGGATGACTGGTGGTTACTGGCTGAGCGCGGGCCTCACGGCCATCGTTTCACCTGGGCGCTTTCAAACATTCGGGACGGGGTTTCAAGCCCCGTCCCGCGTGGGGGCTGGCTCCGACGCTCCGGCGTCGCGAATCGCCTCATCCCGACGCAGACCGTAGGGGGACGCCGCGCAGATATAAGGTGTCGGGCGATATATCGATCTCATCGGTCCACGCAACTGTGCCCAATGCCACATGCGCCCGCATAAAGAGTGCACCCTCCGCCAGCGGGGCAAAGGTTGGATAGACGAGGTACGGGCGCATGTCGAACAGCCGTCTCTCGCCATCCGCGAAATCGGTTTCGAGTTGGAAGCCAGCCAGGGGTCTGACACGGACGACATCGGGGGTCATGGCAAGCGCCTCATCGCAACGGGTCGATCTTATAGGGGGTCTGACCGCTCGCGGCCAGTATCCAGTCTGCCGTCAATTCGTCCCGGTGCAGCTCGATCCAGGCTTGCACCAGCTTCATCTGTCGCGCCGGCAGGGAACCTTCGAGCAGATGCCCTTCCGGAATGCCAAGTACCGCTTTGAACTCGTTGTAGCGAACGTGGATGTGCGGGGTATGGTGCTTCTCGATGTCCAGCGTATACATCGACACGAGAATGCCGTAAAACATGCTGATGGTTGGCACAGATATGCTCCTTATCCGCTGCTTCGAGCGGTTTGCCGCGGCCGGAAGAGATTAAGTAAGCTATCCCCGGAACTCAAGTAAACTGTCCCCGGAACTCCCAGCCCTCGCTCGGCCAACGTTAAGCATAGCCCGACTTTCATGGACGGGGTAGAGCGCGACAATCGCGACCGCTGGGGTGACGCAGTAACCGCAACGGTCAACGCCTTGGATCGTTGGGGTTCCTTCGTCACCCCAACGGTCATGAGCGGCTCGCTCACCCCCGCCCATGAAAGTCCGGCTATCCTAGCGGTGCCGAGCCCAAGGCGCGACGCTATAGGCACCCACGGGGGTGGTGCTTGGCCGACCGCCGGATGCTCCGCGGGCCTCGTATCCGTATCGTGTCTCCTTGAGACTGCGAGGGATGAGTCTACGCCACAGCCCGCCGGACTTTCACGGCAACCTACCGGGCTGCGCCTAAGTGTGCATGCGCAGGCTGCGTTTGCAAGCAGGGAGAACCGCCCGGGCGGGGGTGTCCGGGGGCACCTGTCAGGCGACAGCCGCAACTGACCCCCTGGCGACATGGAAACCTCGGATTGATCTGCCTTATTGACTTCGCGAGGGGTCATGCTGCGCTTGCGGCTGCGTCAAGTGCCTGCCGCCAGGTGTCGGCGCCGCCACAACTCCGCGCACGGGGTCGGGTGATCACGCAATGCGCTCGCCTTCTCGCCCCCGATGCCGAACCGGCCCTCGGCCGCGTAGTCCATCAATTGCCGCTGGCGGTGCCAGATCGCTGAGGTCCCGAGCTGTCCCTGGGCGTCGCGCCTGAGATAGTCGCGCAGCAGGGCGCCGACAAAGGCGCACTCGGGTTGGTTGCGGTCCTCCCGGCGCAGCGCGAGCTCGTGCTGCACCTCCCCGACCGGGGTGAAATAGCTGGTTTCGTCCTGCACCTCGGCGGCCAGTGCCAGTATGGGATCGAGTTCGGTGTCTTGCGTCAGCAACTGCAGGACGTCATCGATATGCCCGCGGTCGGTGCGCGGGAACAGGACCCGGCCGCGCCTGAAGTCGTCCGCGGTGGGGCTGGTGTCCTGGCCCGTCTCATCCCTGACCGAGAACTTGGCCTGGGCGGCGAGGCCCTCGTAGGATGAAGTGGACAGCAAGGCGCCGCGTACCCGGAAGGTCCAGGGCGCTCCCTCGTAGACCACCTGCTGGCCGGTGCGTCCCAATTGTCGCTCCACCACATGGGGCATATAGAGGGTGGAGACGATCTTATAATCCGACCAGCCGGCCCCGGCGCCGATCGCCAGGCCCTTGGGGTCGACGAAACCGAAGGTCTGGATGCGCCGCTCATAGTCCAGGATCCAGACGATGAAGTCCGGATAGAACCAGTCCGAATCACCGACCCGCAGCCGAAAGGAGTCGTTGCGCTTCTCGATGTTGCGCTTGAGCCAAATGTCATGCGCGCCCCATTTGAGCGGCGTGCGCGCGCCCTTGGGGTGATCGCCCGCCGGATAGAGCCGCAGGATCAGGTCCCGCACGAAGGCCTCTTCATTCAGATCCAGGGTCCCTGGACCGGCATCGACGCGATCCTCGCGCGGCTTCAGGAGCAGGGGCTGATAGACGCTCCCGGGTGCCATGACCTCGATGCCCGCGCAATGGGGGTCGACGATCAACGGTAGATTGCCGATGTCCGGGCAGTCCAGCGGCGCGCCGCCGAACAGTTCGCCCTGCCCGGGCGCGGCGCGTTTCTTAGTCGCCATGGGTGATCTCCGTGAAATAGCGCTCGGGTATTCCGCTCGTCTCCAACCCGGTGAGGGCATAGCGGCTCACCCGGTTCTCCGCGCGGCGGTCGGCGGCTTCCAAAAGGCGCTGCACCAGGGTCGTTGCCAAGCGGTTCAGGCGGCTCAGGTCCGCCGCCGTGCGGACCACGAATTGCCCCGGCAGGCCCAGGATCTCATAGTGCTCGCCGCTCAGGGCCGCACCGATCGCCGCGCGGTCGAAGGCCAGGTTCCAGCGCCCCTGGGTGCGACGCCACGCCACCAGGTCGCGATAGACGCCATCCTGATCCACCAGGGCCACCCAGCGCCGGAACTCCGCCGTGAGGTCCTGGCCCAGGGTGCCCTGACGGCTCGTCACCTGCCCATCCGCGAGCCCGGAGGTCGCGATGGCGGCGGTGAGTGAGACCCGGACCTTGCCGAGCCCCGCCAGCCACCCGGACCCCAGGGCGGCGACCTGAAACTCAGAGCGGCCCGGAACGAGGGCCCGCACCGCCCGCAGGAGGGGTGGGAAGTGCGGCTCCACCGCGCAGTCGTGGCGTTGGGAGTCCGGCACCCCGTTGTCGGTCAACCCCTTGAGAAAGGCGTCCAGATAACGGGACTTGAGCCCGTAAACATAGGCGGTCTGGAGCGGCGCCAGTACCGCCGGGGGCCGCTCCAGCCGCTTGCCGTCCCCACGCACCCCGGCCAGGCGGACCACCCGGCCGAACATCTGGATGATGAGCGAACCCTCCCCCTGGCCTAGCCGCAGCAGGGTGAGTGAGGAGGCCCGGTAGTTGTCCCAGCCCTCGGCGAAGCGGCGCGAACCGATCAGGCAGTTGAGCCCGCTCCCGGGGGTATCGAGCGCGGCGAAGAGTGAGCCCGAGAGGGCGTCCTCTTCCACCGCCAGTCCGGCCCCCTCCAAGGCGCGCCGCAGACCCGCCGCATCCCCGACGTTCACCACCCCGTAATAGTGGGTCGCGTCCCCGCGGCGCAGACCCAACCCCAGTTCACCCGCCGCCGCGCCGATGAGGCGCAGCACCGGCTTGTCGCCGGGCTGCCAGCCGAAGCAGTCGGCCAGCACCCGGGCGGCGAGGGTCTGCGGCATCACCCCCTGGGCCGCGAGACGCGCCGTCGCCGGCAGCAGGTCGGCCCCGGACTGGGCACCGGCATCCGCGCTCAGGAGCACTGCGCTCAGGCGCTCGGCCAGGTCCGCGGGGGCCGCCAGGATGGCCGCGAGGAAGCGCAGCACGGCGACCACGTCCGAGGTCTGTTCCTTGTCGGTTTCATTCCTGGTGCTGCCGATTACCGAGAGCCCGAGCAGCACCCACAGGGGCGCGGCCAGTTCCAGCCCCTGTTCGGCCGCCGTCCGCCGACCGTCCGCCGAGCGGAAGCAGGCGACCTGGTGCCAGAAGGCGAGCAGGGCCGCGGTGAGGGTCTGTTGCTGCGCGGCCGGTCCGGCGTCGCCGTCCGCCTGCACCCGCACGTGCCAGAAGTCCTTGCCGTAGCGGTCGCGATGGAACCGATCATAGGCGTAGTCGAAGACCACGGCCTTGGCGTAGCGCGCGAAGGCCTGTTCACCCTCCGCCACCTGACCGAAGGTGGCGGAGAACTCGATCAGCAGGCCGCGCCGGGCCGGCTCCGGCGCCTCGATCCCGGCCAGGTCCGCCTGCAGGGCCTTCCACACGCTCGCCTCGGAACGCTGGCCCTTGTGCCCCTCGTCCACGAAGACCAGGTTGCAGCCGTCGCTGAAGACATGGGTCGGCACCGTCACGCCGTCACCGCGTTTCTGCGCGGTCAGCTTGTTGATGTCGAGCACGATCACCGTCTCCGGCGGCAGCCGTCCCAGGGCCGCCGCCTCTCCGTCCATCGGGTAGGCGAAGACCTCCCAGGTCGCCAGCCGCCGCAGCCGCTCCGCGTGTTGGCGGGTCAGGGACTCCGAGGGTGTCACCAGCAGTACCCGGCCCCAGGGGCGCCGCCGCGCAAGCAGGGCGAGCGTCGCGTGCAGCACATGGGTCTTGCCGGCCGCCGTCGCCATCCAGAAGGCGGCCAGTTGCAGGTCGGCCGGTACGAAGGCCGAGACCGCCTCGCCCTTGGGCGGGTGGGCGGCCAGCCAGGCATTCAGCCGGGCGAGGAAGGCGTCCGCGTCCTCCAGTTGGGCGTCCACCCAATGCGCGAACAGGATCAGGGCCAGGTATTGGGCGTAGCGGGGCGCAAACCGCACTTGGTCGCACGCCTGGCGGACCTGCCCATCCAGGGCGGTGACGACATTGGCGTCCCCCCGGCAGACCGAGGCCAGTGCCTGCAGAAAGTGGCCCTCCGCCAGGCCGGCCGCGGCGCCGCAGTTCTCCTCCACGGTGCGCAATTGCGCCATGGCCGCGGGGAGCCGGAGATCCAACTCATCCGCCAGGGCGTCGCGCAGCACCAGGGCGGCCTTCAGGCGGGCGTGGCCGGAGCCTTTGGTGGGCGCTTTACTCATCGTCGCCACTCAGTCATGTCGAAGACGCGTCGCTCGCCATTCTCGAACTCCAGAAACAACAAATGACCATCGCGCGCATCGACCTTCACGACATCCAGCAACATGGTTGTTTCCTCATTGCAGCGGGGGAATGCGAAAGGGCTCCTGGCCGGAGGACCTTATTCCGCATAATCTTGCGCCTATTCAAGCCCCGAAGGGGCGTGACATACCAGCCCAGGGCAACGCCCTGGGTATGAAGTATCAGGACCCTAGCCCTGAAAGGGC
>Ga0247835_1000584_pt1 | contig 51521 bp, 57 predicted proteins | sample LaCtaG_3_FD_189912 | JGI IMG/M metagenome (GOLD analysis project Ga0247835, IMG submission 189912) | Freshwater microbial communities from meromictic Lake La Cruz, Castile-La Mancha, Spain - LaCruzMarch2015_13.5m | ecosystem: Environmental > Aquatic > Freshwater > Lake | place: Spain: Castile-La...
CGGGGACAAACTGCGGGAAGTCGACGCGGCGATCCGTTTGCACCTGGCGCTGTAAGCAGCGTCTCTTGACGCGATGCCACGGAGAAAACCCCAAATGTCAGCCGCCCGATCTTTGTTCCTGACTGGCCGCGTGCTCTTACTCGCGGTGGTACTTGGCCAGACTGCGGCGGCCGGGCCGCCGGCCAGCCTGCAGATCTCCCAGGCGGTGGCCGTGGGACGGGAGATCGGCGTTTATCTGGAGGTCCGCGACGAGGCGGGGGCGGCGGTGACCGGGGTCACCGCCGGGCAACTCCATGCCACGGTCGGCGGGCATCCGGCGACGGTGTCCAGCGTGACGCCCTTCGCCGCGGCGCCGACCGGGGTGTTGTACCTGTTTCTGGTGGATCGCTCGCGCTCGCTGTCCGCGCCGCGGTTCGCCCGCATCCGGCAGGCGCTGACCGACTGGGTGGGCGCGCTTGGGGCCGGGGATCGGGCGGCCCTGATCGGCTTTGGTGACGGGGTTCGGGTGCTGGTGGCACCGACCGCCGACACCGCCGACACCGCGGCACTGCTGGCCGCCATCGCCGAGCTGGCGCCGACCGATGGCCATACGGCCCTGCACCAGGCACTCGCGCGGGCGATCGATCTCGGGCGGCGGAGGGCGGCGGACCTGCCGGAGCGGCGTGTCATCGTCACTCTCACCGACGGCGTCGACGACGCCCCCGGCGGGATCAGCGCCGAGGAGGTCTACGCGATACTCGCCGAGGGTCCCGTGCCGATCTATGCGGTCGGGTTCAGCAGTCTCCGTGACCGCGCCCGCCGCGAGGCCGGCCTCGAGGCTCTGGGGCCGCTTCGCCCGCCGCTCCGGCGGGGTCTTCGTCGATGGCGGTCGGGACGACCCGAGCGCGGCTTTCGCGGCCATGCGGACGCGCATCGCGGAGGTCTATCGGGTCCAGGTCCAGTGTGCGGACTGTCCGCTGGACGGCAATCGCTACCGGCTCCAGGTCGACCTGCACGACGCCGGGGTCACGCTGACCGCGGGTACCGACCTGCGCCTGATGCCCGAGGTTCCAGCTACCGCGCCGCCTCCGACCGAGCCCGGCACGGCAGCGCCGGACCCGAGCGGGTCGGCAGCGCCTGAAGCCGGCCCGGACGCCGCGCCGCCGGTGTCGATTCCTGTCGAGACTGCACCGGCCGCGCGTGCCGGAGCGCCCTGGGCCTGGCTCGCCGGTGGTACGGGCCTGATCGGGGCGCTGATGGTGGTCTTTTTATTCCGCCGCCGACGCGGCCCGGCCGCCTCCGGGGCACTGCGCGAGAGCCCCGCGCCTGAGCTCCCGGCGTTGGAAGACCCCGCCCCGGTCCCCACCGTGCCTGTCGGCGCTGCCGCCGGGAGCGGTGTCGCGGCACCGTCGGTGTCGCGGGCGACCGTGACGGCCACTTTCATGACCGGCCGGCGGCGCGGTCAGCAGGTGGTGCTGACCGCGGCCCCCAGTGCCCTGTTCGGCCGCACCCCCGGTTGTGACCTGATCCTCACCGACGACGCGGAGGTCTCCGCGCAACACGCGGAGATCGAGGCGCTGGACAATGGCTGCCTGGTGCTGCGCGATCGGGGCTCGACCAACGGCACCCGACTCAACGGGATCGCCATCCAGACCACCCATCCACTGCGCGACGGCGATGTAATTGGCATCGGCCGGACCGAGTTGCGCATCGCCCTGTGACCGAGGCCGCCATGGAGATTCAACCCGGTAATGCGCAATGGCAGGGTGCCCGCGACGAGCAGCAGGATGCCTTTGGTTTCCTGGGCTTCGACACTCCCGCCCTGCGCGCCCACGGGGGCGTGCTGCTGGTGCTGGCCGACGGCATGGGCGGCCTGAGCGGCGGGCGTCAGGCGAGCCGGCTGGCGGTGGAGCGGATGATGGCCGCCTATGCGGCGAAGCGTCCGGATGAGCCCATCCCCGCGGCACTGGAGCGGGCGCTGCAGGCCGCCAACCAGGCGGTCTACGATCTTGCCTGCGCCCGTGAGGGCGAGGGGCAGGTCGGTACCACCCTGGTGGCGGTGGTCGTGTGCGAGGCGCAACTGCACTGGGTCGGGGTGGGCGACAGCCGTCTCTATCACTATCGGGCCGCCGACGACACCCTGACCCGGTGCACGGACGACCATACCTACGCCAATCAGCTCTTGCGCCAGGTCGCGGAGGGCCTGTTGAGTCCCGAGGCGGCCGCCGCGGACCCGGACCGTCAGGCGCTGGCGAGCTTTCTGGGGTTGGCGCGCATCCCGGAGATCGACCGCAACCTGCACCCGGTGCAGTTGGCCCCCGGCGACCGGCTGCTGGTGTTGAGCGACGGGGTCTACGGCGTCGTGCCCGAGAACGAACTGAAGACCCTGGTACGGCAAGACCCGCAGGCGGCGGCGCAGGCGCTGATCCAGGCCGTGCAAACCGCGGCCCGGCCCGAGCAGGATAACGCCACCGCCGCCCTGTTGGGTTTGGCCGCTGACGCTCAGCGTCGGGAATGCCCGACCGGGGAGCGGGCGCTGGGCGCGGTCGCCAGGTCTGCGCGTTGGAACCGGCGGTTGATCGTCGTCATCCTGCTGGGCGTCCTGGCGGCCTTGCCGGGTTTCTATTTCTTCTGGACCAGGGGCACCCAGGACAGCACGCCTGACCCCCAAGCTTCTGGAGCGGCGGGCCTGGCTCTGCCGTCTTCGATCAAGGCCGGGGCAGGGCGGGACACTGAGCCGGCTCTTCCGCCCGAGCCCGAGGCCGACACCGCACTGCCCAAGCAGCCGCCGCACGGCGCGCCGGTCAAGCGCGAGGGTGGGGCAGCCGCAATGCCAAGTCCGGGCGGCATCCCGCGACCCTCGGTGGATGCGGCGCGCGCGACCGCCGTACCGGGTCCCTGACACCGAGCGGCGCGCCTGATCCACCCTACAACTGAGCTGGTTTTCGTCGTCTGGGCTTGAACGCGGTCCACCACTGCGTGTAGCCTCGTCGAACGCCACCAGCGGCCGGGCGCCGGCTTCACGAACGACGAGCAAACGATGAACGACGAACACAGCCTGGGCTTCGCCACCCGCGCCATCCATGAGGGCTATGATCCGCTGGAACACGAGGGGGCGCTGAACCCCCCGGTCTATCTCAACTCCACCTTCGCTTTCCCGGATATCGCCGAGGGCCAGCGGCGCTTTCGCGGTGAGTCGCCCGGCTATGTCTATGCCCGGGTCGGCAATCCCACGGCCACGGTGCTGGAGGCGCGTCTGGCGAGTCTGGAAGGGGGCGAGGCGGGGCTTGCCACGGCCTCCGGGATGGGCGCCATCACGTCCGCCTTGTGGACCCTGCTCAAGGCCGGCGACACCATCGTTGCGGATCAGACACTGTATGGCTGCACCTTCGGCTATCTTGAACACGGGCTCGCGCGGCTGGGGATCGAGGTGCGGTTCGCCGACCTGACGCAGCCGGCCGAGCTGACCGCGGCGCTGGATGCGCAGACTCGGGTGGTCTTTTTCGAGACTCCCGCCAATCCGAACATGCGCCTGGTGGACATTGCCGCGGTCAGCGCCATCGCCCGGCGGCATGGGGCCCTGACCATCGTCGACAACACCTACTGCACCCCCTGTCTGCAGCGCCCCCTGGAGTTGGGGGCGGATCTGGTGGTGCACTCGGCGACCAAGTATCTGGGCGGCCATGGCGATTTGCTGGCCGGGGCGGTGGTCGGGACGCGCGAGCTGATCGATCAGATCCGCTTCTTTGGTGTCAAGGAGATGACCGGCGCCTGTATCTCGGCGCTGGACGCCTACCTGGTGCTGCGCGGGCTCAAGACCCTGGAGCTGCGGATGGAGCGCCATTGCGCCTCGGCCCAGACGCTCGCTGAACTGCTCGAAGCGCACCCGGCGGTGACCCAGGTCTGGTACCCTGGGCTTGGGTCCTTTTCCCAAGGTGAGCTGGCGCGCCGCCAGATGTCGCGCGCCGGCGGCATGATCGCCCTGGAACTGCGCGGCGGCTATGCGGCCGGCGTGCGTTTCATGGACCGCTTGCAGTTGGTGACGCGGGCGGTGAGTCTGGGTGACTGCGAGACCCTGGCGCAGCACCCGGCCTCGATGACCCACGCCACCTACGCCCCGGAGGAGCGCGCCCGGCACGGCATCAGCGAGGGCCTGGTGCGGTTGTCGGTCGGACTGGAAACTTGCGCCGATCTGGCCGCCGATCTCACCCAGGCGCTGGCCGGGGTATGACCGAGGCTGATCTAGCGTTCGCACCTGATATCCAGACACACCTTCGTGTAGGGGCGGGTTTGAAACCCGCCTCTACGTCCGGTTATCACGTCCGAAGGCTATATCTGTTGACTGATCCAGAAAAAACGCGTACTCTTCCGGGTCTTCGTTTTTGGAACTGTATCCAAATCCGGGGTATAGCGCAGTCTGGTAGCGCGCCTGCTTTGGGAGCAGGATGTCGGGGGTTCGAATCCCTCTACCCCGACCAAACGCCTGATTTCCACGTCTCGCAGGCGCCCGTAGCTCAGTTGGATAGAGCAACGGCCTTCTAAGCCGTGGGTCGCAGGTTCGAGTCCTGCCGGGCGCGCCAATTCGATGACTGGCGAGGGGCGTGCCCTGATCGTTCAGTCCGATGTCGGTCAGTCAATGGTGGACGTAGCTCAGTTGGTAGAGCGCAGGGTTGTGGCTCCTGTGGTCGTGGGTTCGATCCCCATCGTCCACCCCACCATTCCGGGTGTCGCGCAGTCGGCAAATCAGGTTGACAACTTGATTTCAATCATTAAACTGTGGGGCTCGCATGATTCGGGTCGTTAGCTCAGTTGGTAGAGCAGTGGACTCTTAATCCATCGGTCGTAGGTTCGAATCCTACACGACCCACCAAATAAAACAGCCGGTTACGTGTTGAGCGTATACTGGCTGTTTGCGTTTTCGGCGGTTATGTTCCCAAAATGGGATGATGTTTTCTTCCATGACCTCGGAGCGCCCACGATGACCGCAGACATTGAACGCCTGGTACTCGAACACTTGTGCGCGATGCCAGGGGATATCGCAGACATCAAGCAACGGCTCGACCGTATGGACCTGCGGCTGTCCGTCATGGAACAGACGCTAGGCGGCCTGTATGCCCTTTTTGCCAGTGATCGGGAAACCCTACAAACCGTTGTTCATCGCGTTGAGCGCATCGAACGGCGGTTGGAATTGACCGACCACTGACCTGGTATGGCCGAGCGTCCGTGCCCGGTGTTCTAGATCGCGCAGCGCACCGCAAGGTGTTCGTTTGGGGTTTTCCGTGGGGGGCTCTACCTTGTTCGAGTCGGGAGCGCTGCCGAGCGGATAATCCGCCTGGCCGGCGGAGTCGATCAGATGGCCGCCTTGCGCGGCGCGATCTACCGTCCGGTCACGGGTCAACTGTCGCTCAGTTCCAGGCGCCGTTCGATGCGCTCGATTCGCTCCACCAGCCGATCGTGGGCGACCTGCTGAAAGGCCACACTCTCCTCCGCGCCGAGCGCATCGCGCTTGACACGCAACATGGCCGTTTCCAGCCGCGCCATGCGGTCTTTCAGATCGTGAAATCCGCTTTGCATCTCGGTGCGCATCTCCTTGATGTCGAAACGCAGCAGGCGCAGGTGCTCAAGCACGAGCTTGTCAACATCAGCGGTCATCGCGGTATCTCCAGGTGGTCCTCGTCGGGAACCTAGGCCCGCAGCGGTGGGTTGTCAACTCACAGCAGCTTGGTCAGGGCCGCGATCAGCGCCGCCTGGGCGACCAGCAACCCGGCCATCCACTTCACGATAAACCGCGTTGGCTCCAGCAATCGTCGCGTCTGCCGGGGCCGATCTCATCGAAGAACATCGCATACCGCCCTGGGCGCGGTTCAATGCAGGGGAATGAAGTTGACGATCGGGTTGCTCGGGGTCGCGATGGCCGCGCCTTGTCCTTGGGCCGTCGTATAGTGGACATGGATCTGGCGCAGGGCGGGAAAGCCGACGAAGAGTCCGATGGCGGCGGAGTGCAGTTCGTTCGGCAGGGCGCAGCCGAAGCGATAACTTGCACCCAGGTCGGCCGTGCCTTGACGCATCCGTGGATCGGCGTCGACCTTGGCGCTTTCCAGCAGGCACCGCGCCTGGGTGTTGAAGCGCACCAGCGCGTCTCCGGACTGGAGATTTTCCGCCGCGAGTGTGAGGTCCTCGCGTTGGGCCGCGTTGCCGGGGTCCCCGGCGAATCCCACGAGCGTCAGGGCCGGGGCGGTCAGTTCCACCCGGACGGTGCCGCCGTCGGCGCGAATGGTGACCTTGGCGATCCCCGCATCGGGCGTGGCACCCTGGGTCAGGGTGACGGCGGTGAGCGCCAGTATCCCGCTGAGGAAGGATAAGCGGCGCGGTCTCGCTTGCAACGCTGCGGTCGCCGCAGGGCGCGGCAGCCGATCGTGCCGTGCGCGGTGTCCGGCTCCGCCGCGAGGGCGGTGGGTCATGGCCGGGAGGCGTGCGCCGAACGCCCGAGCTGTCGGTGGTTCATTGCAGCGCGCGGCAGACCCCGTTTTGGCACTTCAGCAGGTAGCTCGCGGAGTCGACACAGGATACCTTGTGGATCTCGCCGTCAGCTTGGGTCTCGATCAATTGCGATCCGGCATCCGTGACCGTGCACCCGCGCAAGCGGGCATATTGCTCGGCATAATAGGCCCAAGTCCCGGTCCCACCCGCCTGGCTCAGTGTCAGCATGTTGTCCTCGGGAGCAAGCGGTGCGGGCGTCGGCTCCGGTGCCGGCGCCGACAGCGTGAGCGGGCGTGTGGCCGCGCTGCCGCCGGTGAGCGCACGGCTGCCGTCAATCACCGGAGCGGGTGACTGGTCGGTCTCGGTCGAGGGCGGGGCGGGGCTCGCCACGGGCGGCGGCGTCGGTGCGGCCGGCGGGCGAGGGGCTGCCGGGGTGGCGACCGTACCGCTGGCGGCACGCGGATTGGCTGGGGTCGTTTCGGTCAGCGTCTCTCCCCACACGTTGACCAGCGGGTTGTCGGCGGGCGCGTTTGCCGGATCGACGACCGGGTTCTTGGCGCCGGTCGTGTGCGGCGGGATGGCGTTGGTGACACGCGGTCCGTTGGCACCCCAGTTTGACCGCAGCGACTCGAGCGATTGGGTCAAGGCATCCCGATAATTTTCAGTGTAGTCGACACGTTGGGGCGCCCGCTCGCCCGGCGGCTGACTGACCAAGGTGGCGCGCAGGGCGACCTTGACGCCGCCCGACTGTTCGGTGAAGGCCGAGGTGACCTCGATCACGGGCGGGGTGACGCTGCCGGCCGCGCCGAGTGCGGTGGCGGTCGGTGAGGCCGGGTCCAGCGGCCGCTGAACGACCAGGAGGTTGTTCGTGGACTTGACGATGGTCCAGCCTTTCGCCCGCGCGGAACCCATGGCCAGGCCCTTGACCTCGTCACGACTGGCGCCGGGGATCAGCAGTTGCGGGCGATGGCTGGTATCGAAGCCATCCGCATCCATGGTCCCGGCGCACCCGGCCAATAACCAGGCGCCGAGTGTCACTACACTGACAGTCGCGAACGAACGCATTTTTGCTCGATCCTCCGGTGGATAGCCACACCCGCGCGCCCGCAGCAGGCGCGCCCAAGCACCGGATGCTAGCACAGTGGGTGCGGCGGCGGAGCCCGTGTCGCGGCACGGTGCGACCCTGACCATGCCGCGATCGACGGAAGATGTCGAGAAGGTCCGGTTGTCGGGTGCCGGGGTTAGCGTTCGTCCCAGGTGGCCGAGAAACCGTCCCTGGTCCACCAGAGGATTGCCAGGAGGCCGCCGATGAGGACAGCGGCGAAAAGTGCGAATAAGGTCCAGATCATGTGCGTCTACCCCTATTAATAAAGGTTTCTTGGATGCCCGCGTACAGCGGACTCGACCATGGGGGGCGCCGTAGCTCTGGTTGGTGCGAGGCGGGCGGCGCCATGCTCCTGCTCTATGGCACTATTGCACGGGGTACGGACGGGTTGCTGAGGACTGCTTCACAGAAGCCCGGTGCGGACGAACACCGCTGACCGCGCTGGGATGGTAGGATTGAGCTTTACGGCGACCCAGAGAGAGTACCGACGATGGCCTACGAGAAGATAACAATCCCGGCGGACGGCGCGAAGATCCAGGTAAACCCGGACTTTTCCTTGTCGGTTCCCGACCAACCCATTATCCCCTACATCGAGGGCGACGGAATCGGCATCGATATCACCCCGGTGATGATCGCGGTGACCGACGCGGCTGTACACAAGGCCTACGGGGGTCGGCGCCGCATCCACTGGATGGAGATTTACGCCGGCGAGAAGTCCACCCGCACGTACGGCGAGGATGTGTGGCTGCCGGACGAAAGCCTGCAGGCGGTCAAGGAGTTCGTGGTGTCGATCAAGGGGCCGCTGACGACGCCGGTGGGCGGCGGCATTCGTTCGCTCAACGTCACCTTGCGTCAGCAACTCGACCTGTATGTTTGTCTGCGGCCGGTGCGCTATTTCAAGGGGACGCCGAGTCCGCTCAAGGAGCCCGAGCACACCGACATGGTCATCTTCCGCGAGAACGCGGAGGACATCTATGCCGGTATCGAGTGGCAGGAGGGGACTCCGGAGGTCAAGAAGGTCATCGATTTTCTGCAGCGCGAGATGGGGGTGACCAAGATCCGCTTCCCGGCGACCTCCGGCATCGGCGTCAAACCGGTCTCGCGTGAAGGGACCGAGCGTCTGGTGCGCAAGGCGATCCAGTACGCGATCGACAATGATCGCGCCTCGGTGACCCTGGTGCACAAGGGCAACATCATGAAGTTCACCGAAGGGGCCTTCAAACAGTGGGGTTATGATCTGGCGCAGTCCGAATTCGGTGCGGTGGAAATCGATGGCGGACCCTGGTGCCGGTTCAAGAGTCCCAAGACCGGCCGGGAGATCGTGATCAAGGACGTGATCGCGGATGCCTTCCTTCAGCAGATTCTGTTGCGGCCCAAGGACTATGCCGTGATTGCGACCCTCAACCTCAACGGCGACTATATTTCCGACGCGCTGGCTGCTCAGGTGGGGGGCATCGGCATGGCGCCCGGCGCCAACCTGTCGGATTCGGTGGCCATGTTCGAGGCGACGCACGGAACCGCCCCCAAGTACGCGGGTCGGGATCAGGTCAACCCCAGTTCCCTGCTGTTGTCAGCCGAGATGATGCTGCGGCACATGGGGTGGGTCGAAGCGGCCGATCTGATCATCAAGGGTGTGGAGGGAGCCATTGCGGCGAAGACCGTGACCTACGATCTCGAGCGGCTGTTGCCCGGCGCCACCAAGGTCAGTTGTTCAGGATTCGGCGAAGCGGTCATCGCCGAGATGTAAGTCGTGAAAAACGGGCGTGCCGCACTGGCGGCACGCCCGTTGGTCCGGCGGCCCCGTCGTCAGACAACCGACGGGGTGCGGGCTGTCAACTGACGCGATGGACCGCGGCAGCGTGCAGACCTTTCGGTCCCTGGCTGACCTCGAACTCGACCTTTTGGCCCTCTCTCAGGGTCTTGTAACCATCCATGTCGATCGAGGAGAAGTGTACGAACACGTCTTCCTCGCGGCCATCGGGCTTGACGAACCCATAACCCTTTGCATTGTTGAACCACTTAACAATACCGGTGATCATTGAAGCATACTCCTCCGGGGTTTCCGAGGTTCGCTCGGTGTAATCTTTGTTGTTTAGCATGGCGCCATACCTTGAATCCGGCGAGCGGCACCATACGTCCCTAGTATAGTGAGTTGATTTGGTTGGTCAAACAGGATGCGCGTCCGGTGGTCATGCACCAGTATGGCGCGTCCGGCAGGCGGGTCGTTGCGCGGTCCCGGTTGGGACGCGGGCGTTTCCCGTATTTCACGACGCGTGACCGCAGTAAGAATGCACGTCGCACCCAGTCGAAATTTGTCTAGAATCCCGAATCATGAGCAACGCAAATCCCAACGAGGAACGTGAATCCGGGCTGACAGTTCAGGAGGCGCGACCGAAATTGCGCCGCCCTCCATTGTTCAAGGTGTTGTTGCTGAACGATGACTACACCCCCATGGAATTCGTGGTCCAAGTGTTGGAGACTTTTTTCGCGATGAATCGGGAACAGGCGACACAGATCATGCTCCATGTCCATACGCGGGGCGTGGGGGTCTGTGGCGTCTATACAAAAGACATTGCTGAGACCAAGGTTGTACAGGTCAACGATTTCGCCCGTAGTCATCAGCACCCCCTGATGTGTACCATGGAGGAAGCGTGATGCAGACAGTCAGACTGAGCGTGCCGCGCTCGGGCGAGACCCAACCGCGGCGCCGGGCGGCGCCGCGGCAGATACATCTGGTTTCCATAACCCCGCTTGGACAAGTCCGATGCTGAGTAAAGAGCTTGAGTTCACGTTGAATCGCGCCTTCAAAGAGGCGCGCGAGAAGCACCACGAGTACATGACCGTGGAACACATGCTCTTGTCGCTTCTGGATAATCCAGCGGCTGTCAAGGTCTTGCGCGCGTGCGGAGCCGATGCCGAGCGCCTGCGCCGTGAGATCACGGCCTTTATCGACGAGACCACGCCCCTGATCCCGGTCCACGAGGAGCGCGATACTCAGCCGACTCTGGGTTTTCAGCGGGTGCTCCAACGCGCGGTCTTCCACGTGCAGTCCGCCGGGAAGAAAGAAGTCACCGGTGCCAATGTGCTGGTGGCGCTGTTCAGTGAGCAGGACTCCCAAGCGGTCTACCTGCTGAATCAGCAGGACATCAGCCGTCTGGATGTCGTCAATTACATCTCGCACGGGATCTCGAAGGTCCCGGGTGAAACTGCCGAGGACGAGAGTCAGGGCGAGGTCGAGGAGGCGCGCGGGGAGGAGCGGGAGGGGGCGAGCCCGCTGGAGAGTTTCGCGACCAACCTCAATGAGATGGCGCGCCAAGGGCGCATCGATCCCTTGATCGGGCGCGCGGCGGAAGTCGAGCGGACGATTCAGATCCTGTGTCGTCGGCGCAAGAACAACCCGCTGTTCGTGGGTGAGGCGGGCGTCGGCAAGACCGCGATCGCCGAGGGGCTGGCCAAGAAGATCGTGGATCGTGAGGTACCGGAGGTGCTGAACGACGCGGTCATCTACGCGCTCGATCTGGGCGGGCTGGTTGCCGGTACCAAATATCGCGGCGATTTCGAGAAGCGTCTCAAGGCCGTGCTCGCTCAACTCAAACGTCAGCCCCGGGCCATCCTGTTCATCGATGAGATCCACACCATCATCGGTGCCGGTTCGGCCTCGGGCGGGGTGATGGACGCCTCCAACCTGATCAAGCCGGTGTTGGCCTCGGGTGATTTGCGCTGCATCGGCTCGACCACCTATCAGGAATATCGCGGCATTTTCGAGAAGGATCGGGCGCTCGCCCGGCGTTTTCAGAAGATCGACATCGACGCGCCGAGTGTCGAGGAGACGATCGAGATTCTCAAGGGACTGAAATCGCGGTTCGAAGCCCACCATCAGGTGACCTACACCAATCCGGCGTTGCGGGCGGCCGCGGAGCTTTCCAACCGCTACATCAATGATCGGCACCTGCCGGACAAGGCGATCGACGTGATCGACGAGGCTGGCGCCAATGTGCAGCTCATGAGCCCGTCCAAGCGCAAGAAGCGCATCGACGTGGCGGACGTGGAGTCGATCGTCGCCAAAATGGCACGCATTCCGCCGAAAAAGGTCTCGGTGTCCGATACCGAATCCTTACGCAACCTGGATCGGGACCTGAAGATGGTGGTGTTCGGTCAGGATGCCTCCATCGACGCGCTGACTGCCGCGATTCGCATGAACCGATCGGGTCTGGGTCACGAGGAAAAGCCGATCGGCTCCTTCCTCTTCACCGGCCCGACCGGTGTCGGCAAGACCGAGGTCACCAGGCAACTCGCCCGTGTCCTGGGCATGGAGTTGATCCGCTTCGACATGTCCGAGTACATGGAGCGCCACACGGTGTCCCGGCTGATCGGCGCCCCTCCCGGCTATGTCGGTTTCGATCAGGGCGGTCTGTTGACCGAGGAGATCAACAAGCATCCCCATGCCGTGCTGCTGCTCGACGAGGTTGAGAAAGCCCATCCGGATGTGTTCAACCTGCTGCTCCAGGTGATGGACCACGGCACCCTGACCGACAACAACGGCCGCAAGGCGGACTTCCGCAGCGTGGTGCTGGTAATGACGACGAACGCTGGTGCGGCAGAGACCGCACGCCGTTCCATGGGCTTTTCGGAGCAGGATCACGCGACGGATGGGTTGGAGGCGCTCAAGCGCTACTTCACCCCCGAGTTCCGTAACCGGCTGGATGCGGTGGTGCAGTTCAGTCCGTTGGGGTCGGAGACGATCAAGAGCGTGGTCGACAAGTTCATTTTTGAACTCGAGCAGCAACTTCTGGATAAAAAGGTGTCACTTTCCGTGGATGCAGCCGCGCGCGGCTGGATCGCCGAGAAGGGGTATGACCCCAAGATGGGTGCGCGACCCATGGCGCGGGTGATTCAGGATCACATCAAGAAGCCGCTGGCGAACGAACTGCTGTTCGGATCGCTGGCCGGCGGCGGAGCGGTGCGCGTTTATGTGGAGGCCGACGCCCTGGCGTTCGAGATCGACGCGGCCAAGGCGCCCCACTAGGCGATTGCCGGAACACGATGGTCCGGTTCGCGCGAGGCTGAGCGCTTGCCTTCAGGCCGGGTCGACAGAAGCCTAGCGGGGCTATCTGGCCGTCGGCGCAACGCGGAAGGCGGGCGATGAGTAGGACTGAACGGACATCGGCTGGGCAGCGCGTGGCGCCCTGCTGAAGGGCCTGATGTACGCTGCTGCGACACGGCAACGAACGCCAATGACTGGGGTTCGGCTGATGTCGGTCTGGGGTTCCATGGCAGTGACCCCGAAGCCTCGCTAAGATTGAGCGAAAGACGTCGGTTGCGCGTTTTGCCTCATGACGGGGTAGAGCCTGGCCTAAGTATCAGCGGGCGCGGTAGACGATACGTCCTTTCGTGAGGTCGTACGGTGTCAGCTCAACTGTGACTTTGTCGCCGGTCAAAATACGGATGTAGTGCTTGCGCATTTTACCGGAGATGTGAGCGGTCACGGTGTGACCATTCTCCAGTTGTACTCGAAACACGGTGTTGGGCAAGGTCTCCGTGACCGTCCCTTCCATCTGGATAACGTCGTCTTTAGACATGGTTCATAGATATTAAAAAAACAGCTCCGGGGCTCGTGAAGCGCCGGAAGTATAACACAGGATTGGCGGACGATCCCGAACAGCGCGAGCCGCGGAACATCAGTTCCGATCGCCTGGCCCGTCTATCCCGCCGACAGTGGTCACGATCTGTGGCATCAGGTTCGACCAGCGCTGTCCATCCCAGGCCTCCAGCGGAGCGAAGTGCGCCTTGTAGGCCATTTTGCGCGACGCTTCGATCCAGTAGCCCAGATAGACATAGGGTTGCCGCAGACGGCGGGCGCATTCGATCTGGGTGAGTACCGCGAAGGTGCCTAGTCCGCGGCTGCAGAGGTCGGGGTCGAAGAAGGTGTAGACCGCGGACAGTCCGTCGGGGAGCAGGTCGGTCACCGCGACCCCAGCCAGTTGGCCGTCCAGCCGCAGTTCCAGAAAACGGGTCACGCCGCCCCAGGGCTCAACCAGGAAGCGCCGATAGCTCTCCAGGCTGGTATCGCCGGCCATGGCGCCGTCCGGATGACGGCTGGCAAGATAGCGCAGGTAGAGCGTGAAATGGCCGGGATCGAAGGCCGCCGGGGTATCGATGACCTGCAGATCCTGGACATTGCGCGCCCAATTGCGTCGTTGGGAGCGGTTCGGGCGGAAGGCGGCGACCGGGATTCGCACCGGTACGCAGCGGGCGCAGCCGCGGCAGGCTGGTCGGTAGACATGGGCGCCGCTGCGGCGAAAGCCCTGACTCACCAGGGCCTGATAGGTGTGCGAGTCCATGCGCGCCAGCGGGTCGACGAAGAGCGTTCTGGCGTTACGCCCCTCCAAGTAAGCGCAGGGGTGTTCGGCGGTCAGGTAGAGCGCGAGTTGACGCGCGCGGCTGGCCTCATCGTCCGGGTTCATGCGGAGTCTCCGCTGGTTTCGGTGGTTGACGGGTCAGCGGGTTGGACCGCGGGATAATGGCGCGCGCCGTCATCCCAGCTTCCCGTAACCCCAGGGGCGTCGCGGTAGCGCGCGAGCGCCGCGACGAACCGACTGCGCGGCACTTCCACCGCGCCGAGACGCATCAGGTGCGCGGTGCGCATCTGGCAATCGATCATCCCGAAGTCCCAGGCTGCAAGCCGCTGACAGAGCGCGACGAGTGCGACCTTGGAGGCGTCGGCCGTGCGGCTGAACATGGACTCGCCGAAGAACGCCCGACCAAGGGCGACCCCATAGAGCCCGCCGACGAGTAGGTCGCCAGCCCAGACTTCCACCGAGTGGCCCATCCCCAGGTGATGCAGGGTCGTGTAAGCGCCGATCATCTCCGGCGCGATCCAGGTGCCGTCGGCACCGTCGCGCGGGGCCGCGCAGGCGCGGATGACGCTGCCGAAGTCCCGATCCATGGTGACCGCCAGTTGGCGGCGCCGTAACCGCTTGCGCAGGCTGCGGGAGAGATGGATCTGGTCCGGCAGGAGCACGGTGCGCGGGTCGGGTGACCACCAGAGGATGGGGTCGCCGGGATTGAACCAGGGGAAGATGCCGTGGCGGTAGGCGTTGGTGAGGCGCTCCGGGCTCAGGTCCGCGCCGGCGGCCAGCAAACCGTTGGGCTCACGCAGGGCCCGGCGCACATCCGGAAAGGGGCGGGGATCGTTGGGCGCGAGCAGCGGGATCATGAGCGTGAATTCAGGTTCCCGAGCACCGACGGGTCGGGTGGGGCAGGCGGGGCGCGGTAGGGACTGTGGCCGTGCATTTCGTCGTGGTACTCGGTCATCCCCTCGGTTTCGTTGGTAAGAAAGCGGGCGATGGCCGCCCGAAAGCGCGGGTCGGCGATCCAATGGGCCGACCAGGTGGGGGTCGGCAGGAAGCCGCGGCTGACCTTGTGTTCGCCCTGGGCGCCCGGCTCGAAGCGTATCAGCCCGTTCTCGATGCAGTAGTCGAGGCCCTGATAATAGCAAGCCTCGAAGTGCAGGCTGTGGAATTCCTTGGAGCAGCCCCAGTGGCGCCCAAAGAGCGCGTGTTCGCCGATCAGGTTGAAGGCGGCGGCGACGATGGCGTCCTTGCCCTGCGCCTGACCATGGCAGGCAAATACCAGCAGCAGGTCGGATCCCATGGTCTCACCGATCTCCTGAAAGAAGGGTAACGTCAGGGTGGGCAGTCCGCCGCGCTTGTCGAAGGTGTCGCGGTACAACCAGTGGAATCGGACCCATTCGGCCTCGCTGACTTCGTTTCCGCGCCGCCGCAGGATCCTGACCCCGGCCTCCTGCACCCGGCGCCGTTCCCGCTTTACCTTCTTGCGCTTCTCCGCGGTGAAGGTCGCGAGGAAGTCATCGAAGGTTTGGTAACCCGGGTTGGTCCAGTGGAACTGGCAGCCGACCCGGCGCAGCAGGCCGCGGGTCTCCAGTAAATCGGTTTCCGGTCGGGTGGTGAAGAGCCAGTGCAGCGACGATACGCCCAGCCGTTCGGCGACCCGTACGGCGCCGTCGGCCAGTGCGCGGGCATATTCCTCCCGCTGGGGGGTGTCGCTGGTCAGCAGTCGCGGGCCGGTGGCGGGGGTGTAGGGTGAGGCCACGACCAGTTTGGGGTAGTAGGCGAGTCCCTGGCGTTGGTAGGCGTCGGCCCAGGCCCAATCGAAGACCAATTCGCCGTAGGAGTTGAATTTGATGTAGCAGGGCGCCGCCGCGACCAGGGTGCCCGTGGCGTCGCGCAAGGCCAGGTGGTGCGGGATCCAGCCGAGCGCCTCGCCGACGCAGCCATGGCGTTCCATGGCGGCCAGGAACTCGTGACGCAGGAAGGGTGAATCGTTACCCGCCAGCCGGTTCCAGTCGGTTGCCGGAATCTCGCGGATGGCGTCATGGGTGCTGAGGGTATACATGGGCCCGGGTGCTCGGCGTCTCGATAACCGGGAGAGATGCGGGCGGCCGGTGCCGAGAAAAACCTGGTGTGATCAAGGGCCGCAACGACATGGCGCCAGATCCGGCAGGTCGGTGCGCTGTCGCGCAGCGGCCCCCTGGGAACGCCCGGCGCCGGCCGGTGCGTCTTTACTTGCCCTGAGCGGCCAGCGCGTCCAGATACTTCTCCGCATCCAAGGCCGCCATGCAGCCCGTCCCAGCGGAGGTGATGGCCTGGCGATACACATGGTCCATGACGTCGCCGGCGGCGAAGATCCCAGGTACCGAGGTCGCCGTGGCGTTGCCGTCGGTGCCGCTCTGAACCTTGATGTAGCCGCCGGCCATCGCGAGTTGTCCAGTGAAAATTTCAGTATTGGGTTGGTGGCCGATCGCGATGAAGACCCCCTGGAGTTCGAGGTCGCGGGTGGTCTCGTCCAGGGTGCTCTTGATGCGGATGCCGGTGACGCCGGTGGCATCCCCCAAGATCTCATCCAGATTGCTGTTCCAGGCGAGCCGCACGTTGCCGTGCTCGGCCTTCTCGAACAGATGCTTCTGGAGGATTTTCTCGGCGCGCAGGGAATCGCGGCGATGGACCAGGGTCACTTCCGAGGCGATGTTGGACAGATACAGTGCCTCCTCGACCGCGGTGTTGCCGCCGCCGATCACCGCGACCTTCTGGCCGCGAAAGAAGAAGCCGTCGCAGGTCGCGCAGGCGGAGACCCCGCGGCCGCGGAACTCCTGCTCGGAGGGCAGGCCCAGGTAGCGTGCACTGGCGCCGGTGGCGATGATCAGCGCGTCGCAGGTGTAGACTGCCGAGTCGCCGGTCAGCGTGAAGGGTGGTTTGCCGAGGTCGGTTTGATTGATATGGTCGAAGATGATCTCGGTCTCGAAGCGCTCCGCATGTCGACGCATCCGGTCCATCAGGTCCGGCCCCTGAACGCCGTCCGGGTCACCTGCCCAGTTATCGACGTCGGTGGTGGTCATCAGTTGGCCTCCCTGCTCCAGGCCCGTGACCAGGACAGGGCTCAGGTTGGCGCGCGCGGCGTAGACGGCGGCCGTATAGCCCGCCGGTCCCGACCCCAGGATCAGCAGTCGGCAATGCTTGGTGTTGCTCATGGATCTACTCCGTGAATCGATACTGGGGATCGATACTGGGGATCGACCTTGGGGATCGACCCTGGAAACAACCGGGACTGGCGGCGCCGGGCCTCTCCACGGGTGCCACGTCGGGCGGGCGGCCCGTAGGTTCAGCCGATCCGCAAATGTAAGGGTTATGCACAATCCCGTAAAGCGTTCCGGTGTCGGCGACGAGGATATCGCATTCGGACGTGATAGCCGGACGGAGGGGCGGGTTTCAAACCCGCCCCCACACCAAGGGTCTGTCCGGATATCAGGTACGAAGGCTATACTCGGGTTGACAGCGACGCGTCTTCAGTCTAGAACTATCCAAAACAGCGCCTTGAAGCGTCAATCGGGGGTAGTTTATGAAGAAGCGGCACCAGCTGCCCGCAGGGCTCGGTTTAGGTTTTGCTGTTTTCCTGCTGGGCGGCTGCGCGGGGCTCAGTTCAGGACCGGACAGCAAGCGGGCCGAGGTGGTGTCGGCGGCGCTCTCGCAGGTGGGTACGCCCTATCGCTACGGCGGCAATGAGCCCGGACGTGCGCTCGATTGCAGCGGCCTGACCCACTACGCTCACGGCGTCGCGGGACTGCGCATCCCGCGCATGTCGCTCGACCAGCGGCGCGGCGCCAAGCCCGTCAACCCCAAGGCCCTGCGTCCCGGTGATATGGTGTTCTTCAAGACCGGTCCGGGCTCGTACCACGTGGGGCTGATGGTCGATGGGGACCGTTTCGTGCACGCGTCGGTATCCCAGCACAAGGTCGGCTATGCCCGCCTGGGCGCGCCCTACTGGAAGGCGCGATATCTCGGCGCCGGCACCTATCTTGAGTGAATGATGCGGCCGACCGGCCGAATGGCTCGCCTTTTTCGATCCTATGTTGCAGAATGGGCGCCGGTCCCGGGGTTGTCTCGGGGCAGGGTCCCAACGCCATCGCGAATCCTATCGCGAAAACTTCTGGAGCTTGTAGACATGTCCGATACGCCACTGAGCAAGAGCCGTCGCGACGCCGTCAAGATGATGATCGGCACTGCCGTCGCCATCCCGGTGATCAACCTGATCGGTGTCGGCAGCGTCCGCGCCGCTGATGCCCCGGCGAATGCCGTCGCCGCTGATGATCCGACCGCCGTTGCCCTGAAGTACAGCGCGGACGCCACTAAGGCGGATCGCGCCGGTGCTGCCCGTCCCGGTGCGGCCCCGGCCGAGCAGCGCTGTGGCAACTGCCAGTTCATGCAGGCTGATCAGGGTTCTGGCGACTGGAAAGGTTGCAGCCTGTTCCCCGGCAAGCTGATCAATGTCAACGGCTGGTGCTCGTCCTGGACCTTGAAGGCCGGCTGAACACGCATCCAGCGGTCCGCTGTTTAGGATCGCGAAGCGGGGCTCGCGTGCCCCGCTTTCTCTTTTGAGGCATAGTAATGGCCGTCGCACAGCAGGCAGCGGTCCTGCGTTCGTCATCGCCCGCGCTCGCGGACCCTCATTACCCTAATACCCGGAAGCTTACGCACACGAAACGGCGTCAACTGATCTTGGTACGCGGGATCGTCTGGGGCATTATCGGACTCATCTACGCGCCCTTGTTCCTCGCCCTGGTGGCGATCCTCGAACGGCTCGATGCCGGTCCCATGAGTTGCGTCGGGGCTGCGGCCGTGGCCGGTGCGGCCGGTGCCGCCCTGTATGGGGCGCGCGAACTCGCGTTGGTGGGCACCGGCGTCGGCGTCATTGTCGGCTTGCTGTTGCTGACCACGGCGTCGGGCTTGATCTCGTTCGAAGTCTCCATCCTGGTCGCTGCCGGCGTGGCCACGTTATTGGGGCTGCTGTTGGCTGTTCCGCAACATTGCACCCGGCAGGTCCCCGGTAAGGTCATGGCCGGACTGGCGACGGGTGCGGCTTGTGGGGCCGTGCTCGCGGTGGCGGAACCGCTCCATCCAGCCGCGTTGTCGCCCTTCGCGCTCCTGGCTGTTCTGGTGAGCGCCAACGGCATCTTGTATGTGGCGGGCGTGCGCTGGTGGATCCTGTTGAGTCGCCGGGTGGGCGGCACGGGTGGACCTTGCAAACTGGTTGCGTCGCTGGCGTTGGCGACCCTGGCCGGAATCGCGTCCGGCAGTATTTGGATCATGGCGGGCCCGCTGCTTGGTGAGTCCGCCGGTCTGGCGGTCGAGGTTAGCAGTGCGCTCTACCCCGATCTGCAGTTGGCCATGTTCGGCGGCCTCTTCGGCGGTGCCGTGGCGGGCACGCTGCTTGAAGTCTTCGGCTTTTCCTGGGTCCACGATATTTGAGCCGCGGCACCACCGATCGTTGTCAACAGGATGCTCCAGCCGCCCATGGCCCGCAGTAAATCCAGCCGTCGCTGGCTCGACCGCCAGTTCAGTGACCCCTATGTCAAGCGCGCCCAGCAGGCGGGCTACCGTTCGCGCGCGGCCTACAAACTTCTGGAAATTCAGGAGAAGGATCGGGTGCTGGCGGCCGGGATGCGCGTCGTCGATCTGGGCGCGGCACCGGGGAGTTGGTCGCAGATCGCGGCCCGTTTGGTGGGTGGGCGCGGCGCGGTGTTCGCGCTCGATCTGCTCGACATCGAGCCGCTGGCGGGCGTGCAATTTCTCCAGGGAGATTTCCGTGAGCCGGCCGTTCTGGAGCAACTGCGCCTCAGTCTGGGCGACGCGCCTTTGGACTTGGTGTTGTCGGATATGTCGCCGAACATTTCCGGCACGTCCGCGGTCGATCAGCCCCGCACGATCTATCTGGTCGAACTTGCCCTGGAGTTTGCCCGGGAGTGCCTGAAACCGGGCGGAAGCCTGGTGGTCAAAGCGTTTCAAGGCGAGGGTTTCGACGCGGTGATGCGACTTTTGCGCGGCAGTTTTCGGCAGGTTGCGAGCCGCAAGCCCCAGTCCTCGCGGGCCGCGAGCCGGGAGCTTTACCTGGTAGGGAAAGGCTTCAAAGTTTAGGTAAAATCACCTGATCCCTGCCAGTTGAGAATCCGGCGGGTGGCAGGCACCTTTCTTCGACACCCCAACGGTGTTACTTTCCTTCAATCGAGCCAAGTGCCGCTGCCCAGGCACCTATTTCACTAGAGGCCAGATGCCGTGAGCGATATGGCGAAGAATCTGATTCTGTGGGTGGTCATCGCCGTCGTGCTGATGTCCGTCTTCAATAATTTCACGACGACCCGGTCCGTGCCGCGTGGTCTGACCTACTCCGATTTCATCGAACAGGTCAAGCAGGGCGAGGTGAAAGAGGTCACCATTCAGGGACGTACCATCCAGGGCGTCAACGGTGAGGGCCAATCGTTCACGACCTACAGTCCGGGTGATGCCGGTTTGGTCGGCGATCTGCTGAACAACAACGTCATCATCAAGGCGGCGCCGCCGGAGAAGCCGTCGATCCTGATGCAACTGATGGTCAATTGGCTCCCCCTCCTGATCCTCATCGGACTGTGGATTTTTTTCATGCGTCAGATGCAGGGCGGAGCCGGCGGGCGCGGTGCCATGTCGTTCGGCAAGAGCCGGGCGCGGATGCTCTCCGAGGATCAGGTCAAGGTCACCTTCCAGGACGTCGCCGGGGCCGAGGAGGCCAAGGACGAGGTCTCGGAGATGGTCGATTTTCTTCGCGATCCCTCCAAGTTCCAAAAACTCGGCGGCAAGATCCCGAAGGGTGTCCTGATGGTCGGCCCGCCGGGTACCGGCAAAACGCTGTTGGCACGGGCCATCGCCGGTGAGGCCAAGGTCCCGTTTTTCACCATCTCCGGCTCGGATTTCGTTGAGATGTTCGTCGGTGTCGGTGCTTCGCGCGTGCGCGACATGTTCGAGCAGGCCAAGAAACACGCCCCCTGCATCATTTTTATCGATGAGATCGATGCGGTCGGGCGTCACCGCGGCGCCGGCCTGGGCGGCGGTCATGACGAGCGCGAGCAGACCCTCAACCAATTGCTGGTTGAAATGGACGGATTCGAGGGCAACGAGGGCGTCATCGTCATCGCCGCCACCAATCGCCCGGATGTACTGGACCCGGCCTTGCTGCGGCCCGGACGTTTCGACCGTCAGGTGGTCGTGCCGCTGCCCGACGTGCGCGGGCGCGAGCAGATCCTCAAGGTCCACATGCGCAAGATTCCGGCCGCGGAGGACGTGAAGGCGTCCGTGTTGGCGCGCGGCACCCCTGGTTTCTCGGGTGCCGATCTGGCGAACCTGATCAACGAGGCCGCGCTGTTCGCGGCTCGCGGCAACAAGAAACTGGTCGACATGGAGGATATGGAAAAGGCCAAGGACAAGATCATGATGGGCGCGGAACGGCGCTCCATGGTCATGTCCGATGAGGAGAAGCGCCTGACCGCCTATCATGAGTCCGGCCATGCCATCGTTGGCCGGCTGGTTCCGGAGCACGATCCAGTGCACAAGGTGAGTATCATTCCGCGCGGGCGCGCGCTCGGGGTGACCCTCTTCCTGCCCGAGGATGACCGTTTCAGCTACAGCAAACAGCGCCTGGAGAGCAGTATCTCGAGTCTGTTCGGCGGCCGCGTGGCGGAGGAACTGATTTTCGGGGCCGACAGTGTGACCACCGGTGCCCAGAATGACATCCATCGGGCCACCGATATCGCCCGCAGTATGGTGACCAAGTGGGGTCTGTCGGATCGTCTCGGACCTCTGACCTACAGTGAGGAGGAGCAGGAAGTGTTTCTGGGCCACTCGGTGACTCAGCACAAGAACGTCTCGGATGAGACCACGCATCTGATCGATGACGAGATCCGCCGTTTCATCGACCGCAATTACGAGCGGGCGCGGACGCTGCTGACCGAGAATCTCGATAAGCTCCACGCCATGGCCGCCGCATTGATCAAATTCGAGACCATCGATGCGGACCAGATCGACGACATCATGGCCGGGCGCACGCCGCGCCCGCCCAAGGATTGGAACGATGAGGAGCCGACCCACGCCGGGCCGACGACGCGTGCGGACGAAGACCTTGGCCGGGGCCGAACGGTTGACGACACACCGTTGGGCCGCCCGGCCGGCGAGCACTGAGCGGGCGATGTGCCAACTCGATTGCGGCGGCCGTGTGATCGACCTTGCGCGGCCGCAGGTCATGGGCATCCTCAATGTGACCCCTGACTCCTTCTCGGACGGGGGGTGTTTTTCCGATCCCAGGACCGCCTGCGCGCACGCCTGGGCGATGGTCGAGGCGGGTGCCGACCTGATCGACGTCGGCGGCGAGTCCACGCGCCCCGGCGCCGATCCGGTGAGCCCAGCAGAGGAACTGGAGCGGGTCATCCCGGTCATCGCGGCTTTGGCCGGTTCACTGTCGGTGCCGATCTCAGTGGATACCTCCAAGCCGCGGGTCATGCGCGCCGCGGTTGCCGCGGGCGCTGGTCTGATCAATGACGTGTGTGCCTTGCGTAACCCCGAGGCGCTGGCCGTCGCGGTCCAACTCGGCGTGCCGGTCTGTTTGATGCATATGGCTGGTGAGCCGCGGTCGATGCAGGCGGCGCCCGCGTACACCAACGTCGTCGGCGAGGTTTACCGCTTTCTGGCCGAACGTATCGATCAGTGCGTTCGTGCCGGTCTCCCGCGGGAGCGCCTGATCATCGATCCAGGCTTCGGTTTCGGTAAGAAACTGGACCATAATCTCAGCCTGCTGGCGCATCTCGAGGTTTTCACCGACCTGGGGGTGCCGATCCTGGTGGGTCTGTCGCGCAAGTCCATGGTTGGTGCACTGACCGGTCGCCCGCCGGGGGAACGGCTGGCGGCGAGTCTCGCTGCCGCCGTCCTGGCTCTGGAGCGGGGTGCAACGATCCTGCGGGTGCATGACGTAGCCGAGACGCGGGACGCGGTGGCGGTCTGGGATGCCGTACGTGCCCGTGGGGGCGCGGACCAACGTCACGACGCGCGCCGCTCCTGAGTCTGTCGCGCTCCTGTCCATTCGTCTTCAAGCGAGAAGTCATGCGGAAATATTTCGGTACCGATGGGATTCGCGGTCGGGTCGGTGAGGCGAACATCAGCCCTGATTTCGTGCTCAAGTTGGGCTGGGCCGCGGGTCGGGTGCTCGGCCATGGAGCCGGCTCCAAGATATTGATCGGTAAAGATACCCGGATCTCTGGTTATATGTTCGAGTCGGCCCTGGAGGCCGGCTTGGTCGCTTCCGGCGTCAATATCCGGCTCTTGGGTCCGATGTCGACCCCGGGTGTGGCTTATCTCACTCGCACCTTCCGTGCCTGTGCGGGGATCGTCATCACGGCGTCGCATAATCCCTATCAGGACAATGGCATCAAGTTCTTCTCCGCCGACGGCGACAAGCTGCCGGACGCGGTCGAACTGGCCATCGAGGCGGAACTCGAGCAGAAGTTGCAGACGGTGGACGCGGGGGCGCTCGGCAAGGTCAAGCGCATCGAGGATGCCAACGGCCGCTATATCGAGTTCTGCAAGAGCACCATTCCGACGGCCATGGATTTCCGCGGGCTCAAGATCGTGGTGGACTGCGCCCATGGCGCCACCTACAACACGGCCCCCTATGTCTTTGAAGAGTTGGGGGCCACGGTAGTATCCATGGGCAACGAGCCCGATGGACTCAACATCAACCACAATGTCGGTTCCACCAAGCCGCAGGCGCTGTGCGAGGCCGTGGTGCGTGAAGGCGCCGACCTGGGTATCGCCTTCGACGGCGACGGTGATCGCGTCCTGATGGTCAACTCCCGCGGCCGGTTGATCGACGGCGACCAACTCCTCTACATCATCGCCCGTGCGCGCCTGCATGACGGAACCCTGCGCGGCGAGGTCGTCGGGACCCTGATGAGCAATCTCGGGTTCGAGCACGCATTGCATCGGATCGGTGTTGGTTTTGCCCGCACCGCGGTCGGCGACCGCTACATCATGGAGTACATGAAGCGGACCGACGCCATCCTGGGCGGCGAGCCCTCGGGGCACCTTATCTGCCGTGACCGGACTAGTACCGGGGACGGCATCGTGTCGGCCTTGCAGGTGCTGGCCGCCTTGGAGCGCTTGCAAGGCAGCCTGGACGATCTGTGCGCCGAAGTGGTGCTGTACCCGCAGGTGCTGATCAACATCCGCGTGCACACGCCGGGCGATTTGGTGAACCTGCCGGCCGTCCAGGATGCCGTGTTCGTTGCCGAACGGGCGTTGGCGGGGCGCGGCCGGGTGCTGTTGCGGCCCTCCGGAACCGAGCCGCTGGTGCGGGTTATGGTGGAGGGCGCGGACGGCGACCAGGTGCGGCGGCTGGCCGAGGATCTGGCGGTCGTGGTGCGCGACCAGCAGCACGGATCGGTCTGACTCGTGGCCAGTGTCAAGAAAAGCGCCTTGGTGGCTCACTCGGCCAAGTGTATGTTCGATCTGGTTTACGACGTCGGATCCTATCCAAAGTTCTTGCCTTGGTGCGCACGCACGACCGTGATTTCCGAGACCGCTGAGCAGATCTGTGGGCGGATCGAAGTGTCACGGTTGGGGATCCACCAGACCTTCAGCACCTGCAACCGCTTCGAGCGCGATCGGCGCATGGATATCTCGCTGCTTGACGGACCCTTCCGCAAGCTGCACGGCGGCTGGCGCTTCACGCCGCTGCGTGAGGATGCCTGCAAAGTCGAACTGGAGTTGGAGTTCGAGTTCTCGGGCCGGCTGATCGACAAGGCCTTTGGCGCGGTCTTCAATCAGATCGCCAATACGCTGGTGGATGCCTTCTGCAAGCGCGCGGATGACCTGTATGGCTGAGCCGGGTGCTCCGCCGCTTGTGGATCGGGTCGGTCATCAGGGCGGGGAGCGCATGCGGGTTGCGGTGGCCTATGTCGGGGCGACCGAGCAGTTTCTTCGGCTCCTTGAGGTCAAGCCCGGCACCACCCTGCGCGCGGCGATCGAGCAATCCGGCGTGCTGGCCAGGTGCCCGGAGATCGACCTGGGGGTCTGCAAAGTCGGGGTCTTTGGCCGCGTCACGGACCTGGATCAGATCCTGGTGGATGGGGAGCGTGCGGAAATCTACCGCCCGCTGATCGCCGACCCCAAGCAGGCGAGAAAGCGGCGGGCCGAGGAGGGCAAGCGACTGCGCCAGGCGGGCGAGTGATGCGCGGCTTACTTGTTACGCCCGATGCCTACCGCTTCCAGTCCGCGTCCGATCCATCCTTTACGCTCCTGGTAGTCCGGCACCGAAACGACGATCTCCTTGGGTTCATCGGCGGTCACCATCCCTGGTTCGGGTCGCACGTTGCCCTCGGTGCGGACCAGGACATCATCCTGGAAAAACACCGTCAGTTTGCGCTGCTCCTCGGGCGCATGGCCGCGGCGGATGGTGTAGACATAGTCCCAGCGGTCGCTGTTGAAGAAATCGGTCAGCAAGGGGGTCCCGAGCAGATAACGCACCTGACGTTTGTTCATGCCGGGTTGGAGCTGATCGACCTCCTCCTTAGTGAGGATGTTGCCTTGTTGTACCGTCATCTTGTGAACGAACGGCAGGTCTTCGAGTAGCGACTTTTGGTACACGTCCGGCTTTGTCTCACCGGCACAGCCGGTCAAGACCGGCATGACAAGGGACAGCATGAAGAGAAACAGACAACTGAGAAGCTTTCGCATCTTGCTATGATAGGAGAAGAGCGGGTGATTCAGTGCATGATACAGCAGCCCCGCCCCCTAATCATCGAACGCCGTGGCGGCGCGGCTCACCACGCGGGAGACCTATGGACAATCAACAGATCAAAGACGCGGGGCTGAAGGTCACCCGGCCACGGGAGAAGATCCTCGGTATCCTCGAACGCAGCGGGCGTCGGCACCTGAGCGCCGAGGATGTCTACAAGGAACTCCTGACCAACGGCGACGACATCGGTCTGGCCACGGTTTACCGGGTTCTGACCCAGTTCGAGGGTGCGGGCCTGGTGTGCCGCCGCCATTTCGAGACCGGCCAGTCGGTGTTCGAGCTGAACAGCGGCGACCACCATGACCATCTCGTTTGTGTGCGCTGTAACCGGGTCGTAGAGTTCGTGGACGGCGTGATCGAGGAGCGCCAGAGCGCGATCGCCGCCCAGCATGGATTTCACATCGAGGACCACTCGCTGGTCATCTACGGGGTCTGTACCGACTGCGCGGCCAAGGGTTAGGGAACGCCTCTGGCGCCGACAATTCTGTTGCTCGTGTTCTTGACGTGTTTCTTCGCGACCTGAGGTCACCGATCCGCCCATGGACATCGAGCAACTGCTCGCGATCGACCACGCCCACGCCTGGCACCCCTACGCGGCTCCCGGCGCTCCGGTCTACCCAGTCCAGTCCGCGCAGGGCTGCCGCATCCGCCTGGCGGACGGCCGCGAACTGATCGACGGCATGTCCTCCTGGTGGTGTGCGATCCACGGGTACAACCACCCGGTCCTCAACCAGGCCCTGCGCGATCAACTCGCCGCCATGGCGCATGTCATGTTCGGCGGCTTGACCCATGCGCCCGCGGTGCGTCTGATCAAACACCTGGTGGAACTGACCCCGGCCCCGCTCCAGCATGTCTTTCTGTGTGACTCCGGGTCGGTCGCGGTCGAGGTGGCGATCAAGATGGCCATCCAGTTCCGGCAGGCGCAGGGGCAACCGCGGCGCCACCGGCTGATGACCATCCGCTCCGGCTATCATGGCGACACCAGCGGCGCCATGGCGGTCTGCGATCCGGTCACCGGGATGCATCACCTGTTCAGCGCGATCCTGCCGCGGCAGGTCTTCGCGCCGGCCCCGGCCTGTGGTTTCGATGAGCCTTGGGAGGCTCGTCATAGCGACGCCTTCGCCGCGCTGATCGCCCGTCACCAGAACGAACTGGCAGCGGTGATCCTGGAGCCCATCTGCCAGGGCGCGGGCGGCATGCGCTTTTACTCGCCCGACTACTTGCGCGCGGTCCGCGCACTCTGCGACCGCCATGATGTGCTGTTGATTGCCGACGAGATCGCGACCGGGTTCGGCCGGACCGGGACCCTGTTCGCCTGTGAGCACGCCGGGATCAGCCCGGACATCATGACTGTCGGCAAGGCCCTCACCGGAGGCTATATGACCCTGGCCGCGACCATCGCGACGGCGCGTGTGGCGCAGGGGATCAGCGCGGGCGATCCTGGCGTCTTCATGCACGGCCCGACCTTCATGGGCAACCCGCTGGCCTGTGCGGTGGCCAACGCCAGTATCGAACTGCTGCTTCAATCGGACTGGCAGGCGCGTATCCGGCGGATCGAACGGGCACTCCAGGCGGGCCTTGCCCCCTGTCGCGGAATGCCCGGCGTCGTGGATGTGCGGGTGCTCGGCGCCATCGGGGTGGTGGAACTCGCAAGTCCGGTGCCGATGCGGTCGATCCAGCAGCGATTCGTGGACATGGGCGTCTGGATTCGGCCGTTCGGGCGGCTGATCTATCTGATGCCGCCCTATGTCATCGACGCTGCCGAGCTCGAGACGCTCTGCACGGCGGTCGTGCGCGTGGTCGCTGACGGCGATTGGTTACCTGGGGAGTGACAGCAGCCGCTGGGCCGGACCACCGACAGGCACTCCTGACCCGACTGGGCCTCACCGAGTTCAAGCTGCTCGACCCCTGCTGCGGCACGGGCCACTCCTGGTCTCCGCCTTCCTGCTGCAGTCCATGCGCATGGGGGCCGAGGGCTTGAGCGCGCGGGAAGCGGCGGACGCGGTGCCGGCCGACAACCTGCATGGCCTGGAACTGGACGCCCGCTGTGTCGAGATCGCGGTCTTCGCCCTGGCCTTGGTCGCCTGGTGCTTCCCGGACGAGCGCGGCGACCCCCGCTGGGCGTGCGGGCCGACCTGCCGGCGCCCAACATCGCCTGGTGCGGCCTGAAGGTGGCGGCCAGCGCCAAGGAGCTGGCAGGCGCTGGTCCCTGATTCGCAACCCAACGCCGCCCTGCCGCGGCAGGAACTGCGCCTGCTACACGCCGCCTTTGGGCAGCCTGTTGGACCCGGCTCGCGGCCTGAAGGACGACCTGTTAAAGTCTCGTTTCGACGATCTGAAGGATTTGCTGGAGCTTGCCTTGGCGACCGAGATGCCGGCTACGCGGTGGAGTTGAGCGACGATGCCTGGGACTTGGCGGTGACCGCGCGTGGTCTGCTGGACGCCGCCCGCCTACTGGATGGGCGTTACCACGATTTCACTTGCTGCTCGTCGACGCGGACGGCGCCGACAAGGGCCTGGACCTCTGGCAGCGCGACAAGTTCTTCGAGTGGCACGCCACGCGCTTCCAGCACCGCCCCTTCATCTGGCGCGTCTGGGATGGGCTCAAGGATAGCTTAGGCGTCCTGGTGAACTACCACAAGCTCGATGCCCGGAACCTGGAGCGCCTCATGCACACCTACCTGGGCGACTGGACCCGCCAGCAGGAGGCTGGCGTGCGTGACGGCCTGGACGGTGCCCAAACCCGCCTGGCCGCCGTCCTGGATCTCAAACGCCGTGTCGAATTCATCCTGGAAGGCGAGCCCTACTACGACATCTTCGTGCGCTGGAAACCGCTCGCCGAACAGCCCATCGGTTGGAATCCGGATCTGAACGATGGTGTGCGCCTGAACATCCGTCCCTTCATGACCGCCGGGGTCCTGCGCCGCAACAAGGAGCCCAAGCTCAGTATCAGTTGGGACAAGGACCGCGGCAAGGATGTCGAGAGCGCCCCCTGGTACGGGCTTTTCAAGGGCGAGCGCATCAACGACCACCATCTGACGCTGGCCGAAAAGCTGACCGCGCGAGGCAAACCGTTTTGAAGATCCAATCGCTTCATCTACTGAACTTCCGTGGTATCAAGACGCTGGACGTTGACTTCACGCAGCGCACGACGACGTTCGTGGGGATCAACGGAGTTGGTAAGTCATCGGTTCTTGACGCATTGGCGATCGGGCTGTCGCAGCTCACTTGGCGCCTCAATGGTTTCCCGCTGAAGGCTCGTCCCATTGCACTGGACGACATTCGCGAGGGCGCGGGCTTCGCTCGCATAACGCTTGTGGTGCAACTCAGGGGGCAACCCGTTCAATGGTCTATCGTCACCAACCGCCGGAAGGGCCGCTACCTGGAACCGCAGCGTAGGAGCGATCTCAATGCGCTGAAGGCGGCGGTGGCGGAACTGCGCGCGGAGTGGGAACATGCGGATAACGAGCAGGAAGTCTATGACCTGCCGCTTGCCGTTTACTATGATGTGAACCGCGCCGTGCTCGACATACCCATCCGGGTGCGCGAAAAGCTAGAGAACAAACCCTATGAAGTTTACAGGGATGCCCTCGATCATGGCGGAGCCGATTTCAAGCGCTTTTTCATCTGGTTTCGCAACTGCGAGGACTTCGAGAACGAGCAGCGCCGTGACCGTTCCAAGTTTCGCGACAGGGGGCTGGAGGCCGTCCGCACGGCGGTCGAGGTGTTCACGGGGTTTCGCGATCTCCGGATTCGCCGAACCCCGCTGCGAATGACTGTAGTGAAGCAAGGGTTAGAGTTGAATGTTGCCCAGCTCTCCGATGGCGAGCGCAATATGCTGGCCCTGGTCGGAGATTTGGCTCGCCGATTGAGCATTCTCAATCCAAGTATGGCCAATCGGAAAGAAGGCCAGGGCGTAGTGTTGATTGACGAGATCGACCTGCACCTTCATCCAAGATGGCAGCGGACTGTCGTGGCCTGGTTGGAGCGAACCTTCCCGCACTGCCAATTCATCATCACCACGCATTCCCCCCAGGTCGTCGGCGAACTCGCGCCGGAATCGGTGATGCTGCTGCGCGACGGCGCCTTGTTGGGCCATGCGCCGCGTTCCCTGGGACTGAGCAGCAGCGAAGTACTGGAAGAGTTGATGGAGGGGCATGCGCGCAACCCCGAGGTGACCGCTCAACTCGAGGCCATCCATCGGCAAATAGACGACGACGAGATTGCCGAGGCGCAGACGCTTGTAAACCAATTGCGGGCGCAGGTTGGCGACATCCCGGAAGTCCTGGCGGCCCAGGCGTCCATCGACAGTCTGGAATGGCTGAAGGATGCCGAGGCATGAGGTCCATCGCCAAGGGCGCCGAGCCGAGGGCGCTTATTAAATGGAAGGCGGATAATACGCAAACGCCTGAAAACCTGTTTTACACTGGCGGCGGATTTCCGGGCGAAGCGGTCCGCGAGGCGTTGTTGTCGGAGCAATTTCATCTGTGTGCCTACACCATGAAACGCCTGAAGACGGTCGCCGAGTGCAAGTCACAGGGTCGGGATACAACCGATTCTTGTCACATCGAGCATATTCTGCCGCGGGCGCGTAAAGTGCCAGGAGAGGACATCGATTACCAGAACATGGTCGCCTGCTATCCTCCCAGCCGATCCAAGATTGCCTGCGAGTATGGGGCCAAGGCGAAGGACTGGTTTGATCCGGCGACCGCGGCGTTCGTGTCTCCTCTCTCGTCGGGCGCCGAGCGGCATTTCGAGTGTGATACGCGAGGTGGTGTCAAAGGAATGACGGCGGCGGGCATCGAAACGATTCGCGTGTTGAGGCTTGATCATCATGATTTGTCGGTCGACCGCGCGGCCATCATCCGGGGCGCCTTGCATCCCAAAGGCAAACCGCTATCGGCCGCCAGCGCCCGCCGCTTGGCCTCGGCCGTAATGCGTCCGGACGCGCAACAGCGCCTGCCGGCCTACTGTGTCGTGCTGGCCTCGGCGGCAATCGCCTTTGCGGTCCGAGAAGAGCGGCGAGCCGCTCGTATGCGCAAACAGGGCACTACGCGATGAACACGCTGCTCGATACGTTGCTGCAAAGTCTGGCGACGGCGGCAAAGGGTGGACAAGCGCGGCGCAGTCCACCAGCGGCGGCGAGGGATTCGGTGGACTGCGCTAGCGCTTGTCCACCCTACGGCCAGAACGATGATCAAGGCCGCCTCGATCGCCCAGGAACAGGGCGGGCGGCCCTTCGGCGTCGACTACACAGCGCCGTGACACTGGCCGAGTTGGCGGTTGAGAAAGGAGCAAAGTCGCTGTTGCTCCCCGTGGCGTGTCGCCGGCAGTTGTTCGACCTGTCGGACGAGATGGCGACGAAGCGCGACATCGAGTTCTATCAGGACGGGCGGGATGCGTTGCTTAAAGCATTGGTGGACTGAGATTTCCGCACATAGCGCCGATGAGCGTCACTTGTTATAGCGTTCGTACCTGATATTTAGACAGACCCTTGGTGTAGGGGCGGGTTTGAAACCCGCCCCTACGTCTGGTGATCTCGTCAGACGGCTATATTCCGTGTACTTCCGTGGCGAAAGCCCCTTGACCGGAACGTCGGTCGCGGTGATGCCGATCAAGGCCGGCGCGGTTATACTCCCCGCCATGTCGGGGTCCTGGCAGTCGTCGGCGCCCCATGGTTGTGGCCGCATCCGGGGTTCGCCCGGTCTTGTGAGGTCTCCCTGTGGAACAGCACCGCGCCGACCCGCGTCCGACGCTTGGTCATTATCTCTTTACCATGGCCGTGCTTTTTCTGTTGTGGGTCCTGCTCGCGGGAACCCTGCGTCAGGATGAACTGATCGCGGGCGGCGTGGTCGCGGTTCTGGTGACCCTGATCGCCGGCCCGCGGCTTGCCATCCTCGGCGGGGTGCGCCTGTCGCCGCTCGCCCCGGTGCACCTGATCCGGTATCTCGGGGTGTTTTTCGCGGCCTTGCTCCGTGCCAATCTGGATGTCGCGCGCCGGGTGCTGTCGCCGTCCTTGCCGATCCGCCCCGGGGTGGTCGAGGTGCAGACGCGGTTGCGGTCGTCGCTCGGGCGCATGTTGCTCGCCAACAGCATCACCCTGACCCCCGGCACGCTGACGATCGACGTGCTCGGCGATCGGCTGCTGGTCCATTGGATCGATTGCTCGCCCGGTACCGACCTCGCCGCGGCGACCGCGGCGATCTCCGAATCATTTGAACGGCACATCCGCGGTTTCCTGAAATGACCCTGTATGCCATCACGCTGAATCCACTGGAGACGGCGGCCTTCGTGCTGCTCGGGCTGGCGCTGCTGCTGGCTCTGGTGCGGCTGGTGCTGGGGCCGCGGGCACCGGACCGCGTCGTGGCCTCCGACACCTTGACGGTGATCACCACCACCGGCATCGCGGGGCTCGCGCTGCTCTTCGACAACCCGCTGTTCCTCGATGTGGCGCTGGTCTACGGGGTGCTGTCCTTCATCGCGATCGTCGCTATCGCCCGCGCCATCGACGGCACCGGTGGGTCGCACGGCGAGCGGGACGGCGCCGACGGAGATCGCTCATGATCCGGTATATCGCCGATCTAGTGTTGCTGGGCGGGGCTGTTTTCACTCTGCTCGGGGCGCTTGGCATTCTGCGGATGCCCGATGTCTACAACCGCATTCAGGCCGGTACCAAGGCCTCGACCCTGGGGGCGATCGGTGTGCTGATCGGGATCGGTCTGTTGCAGCCCCAGTGGTGGGCCAAGCTGCTCTGCATCGCCGGGTTCATCCTGTTCACCAGTCCGGTGTCCTCGTCCACCATCGCCCGCGCGCTCTACCGTTCCGGTGTGCGGCCCTGGCAGGCGGCGCCCGGCGTGGCCGACGATCGCACCGGACGGGGGTAAGGCGATGCTCACCTGGATTGCGTTGGTGATCGTGGTGGTGATGCTCGTCGCCGCGGTGCTGGTGTTGACGCTGCGCAGTTTCGTCGCCGCGGTGGCGGCTACCTCGGTGGTCGGTTTGGCGTTGTCCGTGCTCTATGTGCTGCTGCAGGCGCCGGATGTGGCCATGACCGAGGCGGCAGTCGGCGCCGGGCTGAGCGGTGTCATCCTCGCCCTGGCCTTGCGCCGGCTGGGATTGTGGCAACTGGATGACGGCGAAGGGGTTGGACTGAAGCCCCATTCAGGGCGCGCGGGGCCGGGGGGCGATGCCGATGCGTAACATCGCCTCACTGGTCTTCAGCGCCGGACTGCTCTTCCTGTTGCTGGTGATCGGCGCCGAACTGGCCCTCGGCCATCCGGACATGCGGGTCGGGGCCGAGTATCTGCGGATCGCCGGTCCCGAGCTTGGCGCCGCCAACATCGTCACCGCTATCCTTGCCGGCTATCGCGGTTTCGATACGCTGGGTGAGCTGTCCATTCTGTTCGCCGCGGCGACGGCCGCCAGCCTGGTGCTGGGGCATCGGCGCGCGGACGCCCGTCGCGATCCGCCCGGCGGGCTGGTGCTGACCGCCGGGGCCGATCTGCTGTTTCCGCTGCTGCTGGTGGTCGGGATCTTCATCGTGGTGCACGGGCATCTCACGCCGGGCGGTGGGTTCCAGGGCGGCGTCATTCTGGCCGCGGCTTTTTTCGTGGCGCTCCTGGCCAATCCGGCGCGGACGCTCAATCATGCGTTGCTCGGCTGGATCGAGGGGCTGGCGGGTGCGGCCTTCATCCTGATCGGCCTCTGGGCCCTGGTCGAGGACGGTCACTTCCTGACCCCCTTGCTGCCGCTCGGGACCATGGGCGAACTGGTCTCGGCCGGAACCTTGCCGCTGCTCTCGGTGGCGATCGGGCTCAAGGTCGGCGCCGAACTGGCCGGGCTCCTGGCACATCTGGCCGATACGGAGGCGCCCGATCGATGATCCCATTGACCCTTGAAACAGTCAGCTTCGCGGGAGCCGTCGGCCTGGTGGTCATCGGCGGCCTGGGGCTCGTGATCTGCAACCATCTGTTCCGCATGCTGCTGGCGCTGGTGATGGCCGAGTCGGGCGCGAACCTGCTGCTGGTTCTGACCGGGTTCCGCGACGGCGCCATCGCGCCCATCATCGGCTACGGTCCGGCCGGGGCGCCGCTGGTGGACCCGCTGCCCCAGGTGCTGGTGCTGACGGCCATCGTCATCGGGGTCGGCGTGCAGGCGCTGGCGGTCGCCGTGCTGGTGCGGGTCTACCGGTCTTATGGGACCTTGGATATGCGGGAGTTGCGGCGGCGGATGGAGGGCGAGATTGCCGTGGCCGCGGGGATTCCGGCACCCGGCAGTGCCCAGGCGCCGCTCGGTCGGCGCCCGCTGCCGCCGGTTCCGGACTATGAGTTGGTGCGGCGTTCCGCGCCCGTTCGGGAGCGCGGCGCATGACGCTTGAACTGCCTGTCGATCTGCTCTTTGGTCTGAATTTTGATCTGAACCTTGATCTGACCAAGGTCATGACCGCGAACGCGATCGTGTTGCCGGTGGTCCTGCCGCTGTTGGCCGCCTTTCTGATGCAGCCGCTGGCCCAGGTGTCGCGCACCCTGGCCCGGTTGTTGGGTCCGCTGGTGTTGACGCTGGGCGCCTGGATCATTCTCAACGCCTGGCTGGATGCCGGTCCGGCACCCTTCAGCGTGGCCATCGGCGGTTTCGCCGCGCCGCTGGGGATTGTGTTTTACGCGGATCAACTGGCGCTGCTGTTCGCCCTGGCGGTCCAGGTCTTTACGCTCCTGTTCTGGCCCGGCCTGGGTGCCCTGGGTGCCGCGGCGAAGGCGGATGCCGCGACCGAGCGGCAGCGGGCACCGCGCCGCGACGCGCTGGCGCTGCTGCTGGCGTCCGCCGCGACGGGGCTCGCGCTCTCCGGTGATCTGTTCAACATTTTTGTCTTCTACGAGTTGGCGGCGGTGGCCTCCTTCGGTCTGGTCTGCGCCGACGGCAGCGGGCGCGCCCGGATTGCCACCCTGCGGTATCTCTTCATCAGCGCATTCGGGTCGGTGCTGGCCCTGGTCGGCATCGCGATCCTGTATCTGCAGACCGGTACCCTGAATCTGGCCCAGCTTGCGCAGGTGGCGCCCGAGACCTTGCAGGGGCCGATCGGTCTGGCCTCCTTCGCCTTACTGCTGATCGGTTTCGGGGTCAAGGCCGAGCTCTTTCCGCTCAACGCCTGGGTGCCGGAGGTCTACGCCACCGCGTCGGCACGGGTCTCCGCGCTGCTGGCCGGGCTGGTGTCGAAACTCGCCATCCTGGTGATCGTGCGGCTGCTGATCCTGGTCTTTCAGCAACCGGAGGCGAGCCAACTGTTGCTGGTGCTCGGGGTGCTCGGCGTGCTCACCGGTGAGTTCTCGGCCTGGCGTGCGCAGGATTTCCCGCGCCTGCTCGCCTTCTCGTCGATCGGCCAGCTCGGGCTGGTCGCCATCGCTTTTTCGATCGACGGGACGACCGGCATCCTGGCCGGCACCGCGGTCGCATTGCACCATCTGATCATCAAGTCCGCGCTCTTCGGGCTGGCCAATCGCTGGAGCGGCGGGCTGGATGCGTTGACAGCGGCGGCCAGAGGCGCTCCCCGCGCGGCCGGACTCTTTGTGCTGTTCGCGCTGTCCCTGATCGGCGTGCCGCCGCTCTGGGGCTTCTGGATCAAGCTGCTGATCATGGCGGGGCTGGTGCAGGGCGGCTCGCCGCTGGACTTGCTGGCGCTGGGCGCGATCCTGCTGGCGACCGCGGTGGAGGCCCACTACCTGTTCCGCGTCGCCCTGCGGCTGTATCAGCCGCCGGTGCCGGATCAGGCGCCCCGCCTGGCCCCGCCGGCCCGCTGGGACGTCGGCGTCGCCTATCTGCTCGGGGCCTGCCTGATGGTGATCAGCGTCGCGATCACCCCGACGACCGAGGCCCTGCGGGTCTTGGCACAGCAGACGGGTGACGTGACGCTCTATGTCGACACTGTCTTTCCCAACCACTTGGCCCACAAGGAATGACCATGGCGACGAGCCCGCTGACCGTGGTGGATCAACTGTTCGCTGGGCTGCACCTGCCGGACGGGTTCGATGCCGTCGCGGGTGTGATCCGGGAGTCCTTGGCCCAGGTGACCAACTCCGCGATCTGGACGCGCTACGGCCAGCAGTCTCTGGAATGGCTGATCGGCATGAACCCGGTGGATCGGCTGTTCATGCTGAGCGCGCTCACCCTGTTGCTGATGCTGCTGCTGGGTCGGCTGCGCAGCGCTGGAGTGCTGGCGGTCCTGCTCTATGGGGCCCAGTTCGCCGCCCTGCTGTCGACCGACACGCTGTTCGGCGCACCGGCGGCCGCCGAGGTCCGGATCACGGTCGCCGATCAGTCGCTGCACTGGTCCTACGACGCCCTGTCCTGGTTCTTCGCCATGATCACCATCGGGGCCGCGTTCGTGACCGCCTGGTATGCCGCCGGGTCCTGGATGCGCCGGTATCGCGAGGCGGGTCGGAGCGCGCCTGCCTTCCATGTCGCCCTGGCCCTGAATTGCTTCGGCATGCTGCTGCTGGTCGGCAGCGCGGACCTGCTGTCCTTGTTTCTGGGCTGGGAGCTGGTGAGTTGGGCCAGCTTCCTGCTGATGGCCCTGGTCGGTGGGCTGGGTGCTCAGGCCGCGCTCAAATATTTAGCCTATGCCATCAGCGCAGCCATGCTGATCCTGGGGGGCATCGCGCTGATCTACAGCGTCGGCGGTTCATTCGAGTACGGTGCGGTCGTGGCCGCCATCCGGGGCATGACCGATGTTCAGGTCTGGACCCTGCTCCTGCTGCTTGGCGGAGGCTTTGCGGTGAAGCTGGGGCTCTTGCCGTTCCATCTCTGGCAGGCTGCGGCCTATGCCGAGGCGCCGGGCGCCGGATCGGTCTTCCTGGGCGCGATCTCGGCGCGCATGGGGCTCTTCGGCATCATCGTGTTCATCGTCGGGATGATCGGGGTCGGCCGTTTGATGACGCTGGAGATTCCCTACACCTTCATGAGCAGCCGCGAGCTGATCGCCTGGATGGCGGCGTTCACCATCATCGTGCCCACCTATACGGCCTTGCAGCAGCATGATGCGCGTTATCTGCTGGCCTGGCACGGGATCGGGCAGGGCGGCTATATGCTGCTCGGTCTGATGGTGGGTGACGCGGTCGGCTCCGCCGGGGGCCTGCTGCATTGCTTCAATTACGCCATCACCCAGGCGGCCCTGCTGATGGCGGTCTTTGCCGTGGTGCACCGCACCGGGACGGCGGACCTCAACCAGCTCGGCGGTTTGGTGGCCCGGATGCCGCTCACCTTTCTGGTGCTGCTGTTCGGCATCATCAGTCTGGCGGGCCTGCCGCCCATGGCCGGCTTCGTCTCCAAATGGATGGTCTACCGCTCATTGATCACCGAGGGGATGCCGCTGTTGTTCGTCGCCGCGGTGGTCGGCACCCTGGGCACCATCCTGTCGGTCTACAAGCTGATCCACAACATCTTCTTGGGCCAGTTGCGGGTGGAGCACCAGGAGGTCGCGGAAGCGCCGCTGTCGATGCTGATCCCTATGCTCGGGTTGTCGGCGCTCATCTTCCTGGCCGGGTTCATCCCTGGGCCGGCGCTGAGTTGGGTCGCCCAGGTCCAGGGGCAACTCGGTCTGCCGGTCGTGCCCTGGGTGCTGGGCGGCATCGTCGACCCCCGCGGCGGCCTGGATATGATCTGGCTGGTCGGCATCCTGATGGCCGGCTTTGGTGTCGGCGCCCTGGTGTTCTACGGTTTCGGCGGCCGCTCCAGACGCGTCCACCAGCTCGACAACTATGCGGGTGGGCATTTTCTGACGGCCGATGTGCACTACCAGTACAGCGACAATTTCTATGCCGGTCTGATGCATCTGATCGGCCCCTGGTATCGCGGATCCTTCCGGTGGCTGGAGCGCTCCCTGGCCGCCACCCTGGACCTGGTCTCCTTCGGGGCCGATGGGCTGTACCGGCTGGCGCAGCCGACGCTGTTGATGCTGGCTGCCGCGGTGGCCATGCTGGCTTGGGTCTTGTAGTGCGGAGCGCATGATGGACTGGTTGAGTGCGGTGAATCTGGATGGGTTGGCGGCCGTGGATTTCCACTGGCTGGGCCTGGTGCTGGAACTGGTGCTGATGCCCCTGATCGCTTTCGTTGTGGGCCTGGGCCTGGTGCTGATGTTGCGCAAGATCGCGGCGCGACTTCAGCGCCGGGTGGGTCCGCCGCTGTTGCAGCCGCTGTGGGATATCATCAAGCTGCACGCCAAGGAAACGCAGACCTCGCATGGGCTGATCCACGAGATCGGCATCGTCATGGCGATCGGCGGTTATGTGGCCGCGGTGACCCTGCTCCCGGTGCCGGGCATGAACGGTCTGGCGGAGCAGGGCGGCCTGATCGCCTTGCTGTACATGACCATGATCCCCTCCCTGGGATTGGCCCTGGGGGTCGGGCAGTGCGCCAACCCCAACGGCTCTATTGGTATCTCGCGGGCGCTCACCGCGATGCTGGCTTATGATGTGCCGATGGTCATCGTGATCTTTGGGGTGGCGTTTCACTTCGGCTCACTGAATCTGGTGCACCTGATCGCGGCCCAGCAGGCTGGCGGTATCGCCGGCTGGGGCATCGTCCAGATGCCGTTGCTGGCACTGGCCGGGCTTTTCGCGCTCCAAGGGATGTTGGGCAAACAGCCCTTCGAGATCTATGTCGCCCCGGCCGAGATCGCCACCGGTCCCATGGTCGAGATGGGCGGCAAGTTCCTGGGCGGGCTCTTCGTGATGCAGTGCTTCCAGCTTTACACGGGGGGCGCGCTTTACGTGACCCTGTTTCTGGGCGGCGGGGAGCATTGGCTGACCTTTCTGTTCAAGGTCTTCGTCGTGACGGCGATCCCTATGACCATCGCCATGGTGTTCCCCCGCTATCGCACCGAGGACATGGTGCGCCTGTTCTGGAAGTGGCCGACGATGATCGGGCTGCTCGGTATCGCATTTGTGATGAACTGACGTTTCCCCCGCGGATGAACGCACCGCTCACGGGCTTCACTCGCGGACCCATCCTTCTTGGCAGGTGACGCGTGACCCACATCGATCAAGTTCCGACGCCCGGCGCTCCGCTGCCGGTTGAGATTGGCGTGAAGGCCGGGGCGGCGCGCACCAACCCGTTCGCCCGGGTGTTCGACGAACTGGTGCGGTTCGCGCAGTCCCGGTCGCTGTTCATGCTGCATTACTGCACCGGCTGCGGCGCGGTCGAGCTGCCCCCGGCGATGACCTCGCGCTTCGATATGGAGCGGCTGGGCATTCAGCCGATGGTCTCGCCGCGTCAGGCGGATATCCTGCTGATTACCGGTTATGTCTCGGTGAAGACCCTGAAGCGGGTGATCCTGACCTATGAGCAGATGAACTCACCCAAGTATGTGATCGGGATCTGCTCCTGCACGGTCAACGGCGGCATGTATTGGCAGAGCTATGCGACCGCGAAGAAGCTCAACGACTATATGCCGGTGGACATCTATATCGCCGGCTGTATGCCGCGTCCGGAGGCGGTGATCGAGGGGCTGCGCGGCCTGATCGAGAACATCCGCACTGGCCGGGCCGATGCCTGGAAGGACTATTACCGACGCTATGACCATTATCTGGGCAATCAGCAGCGCCTGTTCGGCGCCGACTGGCAGACTCCGACCGATGTGATTGCCGAGGCACGTCATTACGACCTCTTCGGACCCGCGACCCTGGGTGCGCATACCGCCCTGCTGGAACAGCATCAGCGTCCGTTGGAGGCGCTGGAGATGCGCATCGAGATTCCGGAGCTGATGCGGCGGCGAAGCCGTGCGGACCAAGGCGGAACAGCGCAATGACGAACGAACTGACGACCTGGCTCGACACCCTGCTGGCCGAACTGGACGCGATCAGCGTCCGGCGCACGTCGCGTCGGCGGCTGCGGGTGGAGGTGGCGTCCGATGCCTTGCCGGCGCTGCTGGAATTGCTGCGGGGACGCGCGTCTTTTGTGCACTTGTCCGCCATCAGTTGTGTCGACTGGATCGACGCCGGCCAGTTCGAGCTGGTGTATCACTGCTGGTCCTATGAGATACAGTCGCTGGTCTCGGTGCATACGCGCATCCCGCGCGAGCCGGGGGTCTATATCTCCGTGTATGACATCTATACGCCCGCCGCGTTCTTCGAGCGGGATATCCATGAGATGTTCGGCGTCTGGTTCGAGGGCAGTCCGGACCTGAGCCGGTTCATTCTGACCGAATGGGACGGCCCGCCGCCCATGCGCAAGGACTTCGACTCGGAAGCCTGGGTGAATCAGCACTTCGGCTGGCAAGACTATCATCCGGACTGGCTCAAGAATCTGGAGGCGCGCGGCGGCGGCATCGCCGTGCCGCCGGACGAGCAGCGCTTCAGCCGGAGGACTGTCGATGAGACCTGAAAACTATGAGGCGCAGAGCCAGCCGCCGAGCTACGACTATGAGCTTAATATCGGTCCCAATCATCCGGGCATCGAGGGCAATTATGCCTTCAAGCTCCGATTGAATGGGGACAGGGTCATCGCCGGGCGGGCCGATGCCGGTTATCTGCACCGCGGGTTCGAGAAGCTCATGGAAGGCCGGCTGTGGATTCAGAACCTGGCCATCACGCCGCGCATCTGCGTGCCGGACCCGGTGCCCATGGAAGTCAGCTATTGTCTGGCGGTCGAGGACCTGTGCGGACTGGAAGTCCCGGAGCGGGCGCAATGGCTGCGCGTGATGCAGCTCGAACTCTCACGCATCGCCGCGCATTTCTTTATCTTCGGCGGACATGCGGCTACCACCGGGATGTATACCCCGATGTTCTGGGGCATCGCCGACCGCGATCTGATTCTGGATCTGTTCGAGGAAATGACCGGCGGGCGCGTCTATCACATCTATAACATTCCCGGCGGCGTGCGCCGGGATCTGCCGGACGGCTTCGGCGAGCGGGTCACCCATACGCTCAATTATCTCGAATCGCGTCTGCCGGACTATGACAATCTGCTGTTCACCAACCAGGTGTTCGTCCACCGGGCACGGGGCTGCGGTCCGATCAGTCAACAGCAGGCCTTGGAGTGGGGGGTGACCGGGCCGAATCTGCGCGCGACCGGGCTGAAGTTCGACGTGCGCCGCGATGATCCCTATCTGGTCTATGACCAGCTCGAATTCGAGATCCCCACCGAGGACCCGGGCGACGCCTGGGCGCGGGCGCTGGTGCGGCGCCGGGAGCTCAAGGAAAGCATCCGGATCATTCGTCAGGTCGTAGCGCGGCTGCCGACGCTCGCCGGACCCATCCGCTGCCCCATCCCCAATCCGCTGGCCTGGAATGTGCCCGCCGGTTCCACCTACACCAGGGTCGAGTCGTCCAAGGGTGAACTCGCCTGGTATGTGGTCTCCGATGGCGGCGAGCGGCCCTACCGCACTCATGTGCGCGGACCCTCCCAGATGCACGCGGTGCAGGTGCTGGAACAGCTGGCGATCGGGTGCCGGATCGAGGATGTCGCCCAGATCATGTTCTCACTCGACGCCTGCCCCCCGGAGGTGGATCGCTGATGCGCGACATCGATCACCAGGACCGGGGCGGTCTGCTCGGTCCGCTCAAGAACCTGTCGTTCTTCGCCCGGCAGCCGATCACCGAGCCCTTGGGTCCGCGACCGGCCTCGGCCAACTACCGCGGCTTCCATCTGAACGACTGGGACCTGTGTATCGGTTGCAGCACCTGCCAGAAGGTCTGCGACAACGCCGCGATCACTATGGTCAGGGTCCCCGGTCTGCCCGAGGACCCGGTCAAGGGCATCCGCAATCTGCGGCCGGCTATCGACTACGGCCGTTGTTGTTGGTGTGCCTTGTGTGTGGACCTCTGTCCCACGGGGTCGATCGCGCTCTCGCGCGAATATGTCCATACCTGTCTGGACAGCGAACTCGACAGCTATTTCATTCTGCCCGACGCCCGGGGGATCCACGGCACGCCCTATCCCAAGGGCTGGGCCAAGTCGACCGACGCGGATCTGGTCGCACTCGATCGCCAGCCGATGACTGAGCAGGCTCCGGCGGAGCGCATCGACAATTTCGCCGAGATCGTGGCCGGGTACGACGCCAATCAGGCGCTCATCGAGGCGTCGCGCTGTGTCCAGTGCGGTATGTGCCACGACGCCTGTCCGACGCACATGCACGCCCCCGAGTACATCCGCGCCATCTGGAACGGTGATCTGGAAGGCGCGGTGCGTGAGATCTACCGCACCAATCCCTTCGCCCACACCTGCGGCCGGGTCTGCACCCATCGCTGCGAGACTGCCTGTTCGGTCGGCCATCGCGGTGCCCCCATCGCCATCCGCTGGCTCAAGCGTTACGCCATGGACGCGGTGGACCACGAACGGGTCAAACAGATCGCGGCCGAGGGTCGGGCCGATTTCATCTCCGGTAAGCGGGTCGCGATCGTCGGCGCCGGACCGGCCGGACTCACGGCCGCCTTTGATCTGGTCCGGCAAGGGCATGACGTGACTGTCCTGGAAGCCCAGGCGCAGGGCGGCGGCATGGTCCGCTACGGCATCCCGGACTATCGGATGCCGGCCGACCGGCTCGACCGTGACCTGGATGTCATTACTTCTCTGGGCGTGAAGATCCGCTACAACACCCGGGTCGGTGTCGACCTGACCATGGAGCGGCTGCGGGCGGAGTATGACGCGGTGATGTTGGGCGTCGGACTCTGGATGGGCCGTTCCACCCGGGTGCCGGGTGCCGATCAGGCCGGCGTCAAGCGGGCCGTGGATCTGCTGCGGGCGGTGGCGGCGGGTGAATCGATCGAGGTCCCCCAGTCCGCGGTGATCATCGGCGGCGGCAACGTGGCCATGGATATCGCCCGCACCCTGGCGCGGCTCCAGCAGCAGCACTATGGCGAGGTCAGGATCACCCTGACGGCGCTCGAAGACCTGGACCACTTTCTGGCCGATGCGGATGAAATCAGGGAAGCGCGGGAGGAGGGCGTGCAGATTCTGGACGCCCGCGGACCGCAGGAAATCCTGATGCGCGAGGGTCAGGTCGCGGGGTTGCGGACCTGGGGCGTGCGCTCCATCTTCGATCAGGCGGGTCGGTTTGCCCCCAGTTATGACCCCGCCGATGAGCAGATTCACGTGGGTGATCTGGTGGTCGAGGCCATCGGTCAGGCGGCGGACGTGGCCCTGCTGGGTGAGGCCCTGACTGAAGTGCTGCAATGGCACCGCGGGCGCCTCCAGGTCGACGGCCAGGGTCGCACCAATCTGGAGTGGCTGTGGGCCGCGGGCGACATGGTGCGCGGTCCGGATGTCGTGTCGGCCGTCGCCGACGGGCATCGGGTCGCGGACAGCATTCACGCCTATCTATCCGTTCAGGAGCACGCACCATGATCGAGGGTCACCAGGGCAGCTACGATCGGATCAAATCCAAGACCTCCCTGAAAGAGGTCCTGGAGGTTGCCTGTTCGTTCGAAGCCAGTGCCCGTGATTTCTACCGCGACCTGGCCCCCAAAGTCAGCAAGAACATCCGTTGGCTAGCGGAGGATTTGGCCGCCGAGGAGCAGAGCCACTACGATTTGCTGCGTGGTCTCGCGGACCATCCGGACATCGACGAGCCAATCGCGGTTGAGGTCCAGACCCCCGCCAACAACACCCGGTTCTCCGACGCCATCCACCTGCCCGACTTGGGCCCCCAGCCGGACGACCAGGCGGTGCTGCAGTACGCCATGGGGCGCGAGCACATCGCCATGGAGCACTACCAGTCATTGGCCGAGGGCACCGCGCCCGGCCCCATTCGGGACCTGTTCGTCTATCTGGCCAACGAGGAGACCAAGCACAAGGCCGAGCTCGAGAAGCTCTACTACGAGACGGTGCACAGCGGCGGAGTTTGAGGCCGGGAACAGCAGTCGGCTTCCCTCAATCTTCATAGCCGTCGCGGATGCACTTCTTGCCCTTTTGATTGGAATGGTAGCCGGCGGGGCAGTTGCCGTGCTTCTCGATGATCGGTGGCGCTTGATAGGCCGGGTAGCCGGAGTGCCGTCCCGGCGGGGGCTCTTGGGGATTGCCGTAATAGCCACGCGAAGGGGGTCGAGCGTCGGAATTGCTCACACAGTAGTTGCCGTCGGGATAGTAACCCCTGGGGCAGTTGTTGGGTCGCGGAATGACATCGGCAACCGCGACCGTCAGTGCGGACGGAAGCAGGACAGCGAGCAGGGCGAAACGCAATCGGGTACGCATGACCGGGCCTCAGGGTGTCTCGGGAACCGGAATCATACACTCTTATGCAAGCCTGATGGATGGGTACAGGAATCCCATCGGGAGTTCGGCCGCGGCCGAATCACTCCATCGTAAGGCGTTGGCGCGGAGCCTATTTGACCGTCCCGGTCGGTTGCCGGCGCGCCGCGGCCAGGACGTAATCGAACGGTTCATACAGCCTCTCGGGAATGCTGCGAAGCAGCCAACCCCCAACGCCAAGCCGCCGCCGCAACCCGGCGTCCTTGATCAAGGCGCGACGCCAGCCCGGGAACACCTGGTCGCGGATCGACTCCACCTGCACCGCCTCGAACCCGGCGGCGGCGAGCTTTGCGGCGTAGATATTGCGCGGATAGATATTGGCGCGCGGCACCGCGAGCGCGGCGCGGGCAACGTCGCCCAGCAAGGCCTGCAACGGGTGCCGCCATGGATCGGGACCGGGTCCGGTCGGGATCGAGTCGGCGAGCACCAGGCGCCCGCCCGGCCGCAGCAGGCGGGCGGCCTCAGCGAAAAAGCGCTCGCGGGTATCGAAATGGAAGGCGCACTCGACGGCGGTGACCACGTCGCAGCAGGCGTCGGGCAGCCCGGTCGCGGTGGCCGAGCCTTCGCGCAGATCGATCCGGTCTTCCAGGCCGAGTTTGCGGACGCGGGCCCGCCCCAGGCGCACCTGTTCAGGCGTGATGTTAATGCCGACGATCCGCCGCGGGGCAAAGCGCCGGGTCCAGTAAATATCCTGCTCCGCGAACCCGAAGCCGACATCCACCACCTCGTCGGCACTGGTGAGGCCGGCCGTTCGGCCGACCAACTCGACCATCGCTTCGCAGGCCTCGTCGATCGTCCGCGCCTCGGCCCAGTAGCCGAGGTTCAAGTACAACCCGCGCTCGGAGAACGCATTGGTTGATGCGAACCGATACATCCAGCGTACCGGCAGCGTCGGGATGGTCATCCCGACACCGCCGCCACAGGCACACTTGGATTCGCGCACGGCAGCCTCCTTCGATGCGGTCCTGCGACGCCTTTCGACCGATACACGTTATCTCCTTGAGACGGAAAGGGTTGAACGCGCTTCACGCCCGAATCTTGCCCGAATTTCGCCGGACTAGCCGCCGCTGATTACTCAGGGACGATCTGCCCCTTGGTTCCGGCATCGGCATCGGACCAGTGATCCTCGCCTTTCAAGCGCCGATCACCCTGAATAGTATAGGTGATGCTGCCATCCCGAAACACCAGTGCGCCGTCGCTGCGTTTGGCATTCACGCGCTTGCCGCTGACCCAGACCTGCTCTTTACCGTCGATGCGGATGGTGGCCACGGTGGCACCGGACCCGGCTTTGGCAACCCATTGTCCGGCGTAAGGCGTATGACTTGCGGCTCCCTTTTCATGCGCGGGGGTGTCCGCAACGAAACCCGCCTTGGCGTTTTCCGCCTTGGTCTTGTTGATGTCGCAGCCCTGCATCTCGGAGACCTGGGTGCAGCCCGAGCGTTCGAGCAGACGACGGTAGTCCGCGTCGATGGCATGGACGGTGGTCGTTGCCAGCAGGGCAACGCCGGCGACGATGAGTGATGGCGTCTTCATGGGTCTTGACCTCGTGCAGAGCGATTGGATGAATTCAGCGCAGTGAATGGGACCAGCAGCGCAGCCGTGAACGGTTCCCGCGGGGCACCACCCTCGACGTAGGGTGCGGTGAGGAACGAACCGCACCGCGGCCAGGCGGTGATTCGCAAGCTCGCCTCACCCAACAAGAGACCCGCTGGCTGCAACGCTGATCACGCTCTGCGCCCCGGTGTTGCCCCAACGGTTGTTGCCCCTGATCCAGTGCCGGGTCGGCACCAGGCGGGCCGTCGCGATAATAGTGATGCATTGGATCAATTTCCAGTCGCAGGTAACCGATGCAGCAAGCCGAAGAACAGCGCCTAGAGCAGCCGGGCCGACAGGATGGCGGTCTTGCGGCCGGTGCCGCGGCGCCTGGTGAAGCGCGTCGGCAGAGAGAGGAAGGGCAGGATGGTGATGACCTCCGCCCCCAGGGGCGAGAGCCATTGGCCCTCATGAACCCCCGACCTCCGGTCTGCCGTGCGGGTGCAGCACGATCCGCAGGGGAGTGTAGGGGCGACTTCAGTCGCCCCTCCATGTCGGTAGATCATTTCCCGGAAATCACCAACTCGGCCAACAATCGGGAAGTAAGAGGCGGCACCTCGTGGACGGCGAGGAAGCCGTGCGGGGTAGGATGGGCAGAGCGAGAGCGATGCCCATCCGGCCACCGCGACGCTTGGGGATGGGCATCGCTCTCGCTCTGCCCATCCTACGGGCTCAACACGACCTGCGGCCTCTGGGCTGACCCGGTGGCCATGGGGCGCGGTCAGCCCGCCGTAGTCATCGGGGTGGCGCGGTGGCGGCGAGGTGTTCCTGCAACAGGCGGTGGATGAAGACCCAGCCGCCGCCGACGCGCTGCAACAGGATCAGCCGCACGCCTTGATCGAGAAAGGCCGCCAGGCGCAGCGGCAGGCGGCCCTCCAGCCACAGCCCGAGGCGCAGGGCGGAGTGCCAGAGGGCAGCAGCGCCGCCGAATAGCATGAAGCCGCAGGGGAATCCGAGGATGGCGAGCCGCGCCGCCGAGGCCCAGTCGTGCGGCAGCAACAGCGGCGTGTCCGGCGGCAGCAACCAGACGCTGAGCCAGCCGACCAGCAGCGCAAACGGCACCCCGAGCACGCCGAGGCGCAGCCCGTTGCGCAGCGAGGTGCGATAGCCCTGGTTCGGGCGGTTGCGCTGGTCTGTGATACGGCGGCTGAAGCCAGCGCCGAGCAGACCGACCGCGATGCCGAGGACAGCGCCGACGATCAGCCCCTGCCAGGCGCGATCCGGCCCGCCAAACAGCCAGTTGAGCAAAGCGGCGCCGACCGCACCATGCAGCAGCCACAGAGGCACCTGCGTCGGCGCCGACCGACGAAACGCCGCCCAAGACCAGGAGAACTGCTCGTCGGGTTCGACCGGCGAGCGGCGCCCGACCCAGAACACCCAAGCGCCGACAAAGGCTCCGAGCCAGGCCGAGCGGATCGCGCCGCTAATCAGGTCCAGCGCGGCCCCGGCCAGCCACCAGCCCGCCAGCCCCAGTAGTCCGCCGCCAGCAAAGCCAACCAGGACGAAGAACAGCCCCCAGACCGCCAGCGAGACCGGCAGTTGCACCCACCAGCGCCCCCAGTCCCCTTGCAGGTCCTCGATCTGGAACAGGGTGCGCCCGTGGTGCTGCATCCGCGCCGCGAGCCAGGCGAGGGTGCGGCGGGTATAGGCCGGCGACCAAAGGCCGGGCTGGTCCGGCTTGCGGCTGAACACCCGCGCCAGGTAGGCCGCGAACAGCGCGTCGCGGGCCGCGTCGGCGGGGGCGGGCGACGCGCCCGTCTCCGCCCCGGCCGGCGCGCCGAGCGACGGGCCGAGGCCGGCCAGAATCGCCGCGGCGGGGCGTTCCTGCCAAGTCAAGCTCATCACGTTCAACATCAGCGGCGTAGCGGCCAACTGAGCCAGCAACGGGGCCGCGGCCATGGCCTGACGCAGCCCGGCCAGCGCGGGGCCGGCGCCGCGCAGATACCGTTCGAGCTGGCCCCGGTCGAGCGGCAGCAGATGGATTGCGGTGTTTAGGGCGAGCGGCGGCAGGGCGCGGTATTCCGCGACGCGACAGCAGACCGCAAGCGGGGTCAGGCCGTCGGCGCGATGGAAGGCGTCGATGGCGGCGGCGCAGTCCGCCCGGTGCGGTTCGGCGACCTCGTCCAGGCCGTCGAGCAGCGGCAACAGGCGCCCGCGGGCCAGCCAGTGAGCGCCGCTGGCGCGCGGGATCTGGTGGCGCCGGAACAGCTCGTCGGCGATCCAGTCGGCCAGCGGCAGGCGCCGGGTGGCCCAGGTGGACAGGTTCAGCGGCACCGGGACCGGCGGCGGGTCGGATGCGTCGTCGGCGGGGGGCGGACGGATCAGCAGGCCCTGAGCCAGGGTCAGCAACTCTACGGTCTTGCCGGCGCCGGGCTCGCCGAGGATCAACAGTGCGCCGCCGCCCTGCTCGAACAGCACGAGCGTCGTGGTGTCTGCCGGCACCGGGCGGGCCGGCAGGCCGGGACGTTCCAGCTCCCGCGCCCAGGGCAGGGCCAGGGCGTCCGGGGTCTCCTCGCGCCCCAGCGCGATCAAGGTCTGCCGGTACAGTGAGGCACCCAATCGCTCCGTGACCTCCTGTGTCACCTTGGCGCGCAGGATCGCGAGCCCGCGCCGCTCCTCCGTCTGCGCCGCGGCGGTGGCGGCCGCCGCGTCCGGCGGGCGGGCGATCAGCAACACCAACGTCATGCCGGACAGCACCAGTTGAATCAGGGCCTGCAGGCCCTGCACGTCGTCGCCGTAGTCGTGGACCCAGGCGAGCAGGGGCGGCAGCCACCAGAAGGAGGTCGCCGTCGCGCCGAGCAGCAATAGCAAGAGCGGCATCCGCCGGCGCTGTGGATCGATCGGCATGGTTCCCCCTGATCGGGCCTGTCCTGAGGTGTCTCCGGGGGACTGATTGTAGCCCGGCGGCGCCGGGGCAGTGCGATTTGGTCCGGCCCCGCTTTCCCGCCGGTTGCCCGCGAGATCGCCTGGGATGCGGTCAAGAACAAGGTGATGACCGAACGTCTGGACAGCAGCTACGGGATGCCCGTACAATCGTCCCTATGCGCACCGTGATCGAAACGCCGACCTTCCAGAAGCAGGCCGAAAAGGTCTGGACGGAGGCGCAGCGGCTTGAATTCATCGACTGGATTGCCGCCAACCCCTTGGCGGGGGATGTGATCCCAGGCGCGAATGGGGCGCGCAAACTGCGCTGGGGTCGCGCCGGGGCGGGCAAGCGCGGCGGTGTGCGGGTGATCTACTTCAACCTGACCGGGCAGGGTACGGTGGTGTTGACCATGCTCTACGCCAAGTCGGAACGTGCCAACATCGCACCCGGCGACATTGAACGAGAGGTCTAACATGGACATCGAGGCGATTGCCAAGGCCATTGAGGCGGACGCGGGCGAGGCCCTGCCGGAACTGCGCCAGGCGCTCGAGGAGGCTCAGGCGGGTATGGGCCGGGTCACGACGGCCGAGCAGATCCTAGTGCGTTCCGCCCGAGCGCAGTCAGGATTGTCGCAACAGGCATTTGCCGAGCGCATCGCCACACCGGTAGCGACCCTGCGGGATTGGGAGCAAGGCCGATTCGCGCCGCCGGGTGGGGTGCTATGTCTGTTGCGGCTCATCGTGCGCCATCCCGAATTGATGGATGAGATGTCCGCAGCCTAGCAGCTTGTCGGACTTAATGAGGTAACCGATTGAAGCTAAAAAGTCTCAACTTTTTTTGCGTAAACATTTAATTTTTTGTAATCAAGTTTTTACGCTACAAGCGACCGTCGCGTTTGTGCCGTCGATTACCGCGGCGAGATCGCGGTTAGCGGCACCCAAGGCGAACAGCGAGCGGATCAGCGGATCAGCGGATCGAGCGAAATGGACGCGTCGCCCGCTTCCATCTTGGCAACGCGCGACTGACTGGACGGCGCGGCTTCTCGTTCCCACGCTCCGCGTGGGAATGCCGGGCGGGCGCTCCGCGTCCGGTCTTGGCGCCGGACGCGGAGCGCCCGCACGTGCTCCCACGTAGGAGCGTGGGAGCCGGAATGCGCTATCCAACGCGCCATCAGCCTGCCTGCGGGGACCGGTGAATTTGCCACCAGTGTCAGGGACGAACCGCACCGATCCGCGGTCGCCATCGGTGCGGTTCGCGCCCGCTCACCGCACCCTACCCGCTGCTGCGCCGATCCTACTCGACCTCCGGCACTTTGACTGCCTCCCGCTCCAGCCGGCGATAGGCGTCCGTGAGCCGCGCATCCGGGTCCCCCCAGAATCCGAGTGCCAGATCCATCAGCCGCGGATCGACGATGGCGAAGGGCACTACCGGCGGAAACTCGGACCAGAGGGTCTTGGTCCGGGCCGCCTCGCGGTGAGCATCCAGGATATAGTCAAACCAGCGCATGGGTCGCACCGGCGTGGCCCCGTCGATCATGCTCAGATCGGATTCCCGCAGCGCCGAGCGGTCCAACCGGTCCAGCAACCCAGGTACGAGAGGGCCGCGTTATCGTTCCGGCTGATTCGCATACTCGTCCACCGTCCTCAAGCGCTTGTCCTTGCCCGACTGGCGCAGGCGCAACACGTTTCCCAGTCGGTCAGGTCTGCACAAGTGAAGCAGTCGTCGATGCGCGCCCCATCGACCACCAGGCGGCGCAGGCGCTCCAGCAGGTCGAAGAGCGTGGACTTGCCGGCGCCATTTGGCCCCAGCAGCAGGACGATCCGTCCCAAGGTCAACTCGAAATAGACCAGCCGGCGTAAAGGCGGCTCAGCATGGTCAGGATATCCGAATGAATCGGCGGGACATGGCAGCACGGCGGCAGGCGCCGCCGCTGGCCCTGCTATAGTCGCACGAAGGGCGATATCCTGCCCAAGTGCCGAGAGAAGTGATCTCGACACCGGCGGAGGCCTTGATCATAAGCCGGGCCGCCGCGCGATTCGCACGGTCGCCGGTCCGCACAGCGGACCCTACAGGTCACGGCCTTACCGTAGGTCCGCTGTGCGGACCGTCCGCGGCCGGCCGGAACGATGATCAAGGCCCCCGAAGGCGCCGGCCATTTGCCGACTCGCCCGCCTGCGGCTATGCTCGTTGCTAAGCTCACCGTCTGCCGGACCGCGGATGACCGACCTGCTTGCCCCAAGAACGACTTTACCTGTGGCACCCTATCCCGCCCCGCCCACCTTGACGTCATACACTTGGATCGATCATGAGCACAGCCGCCCGTCAATTGCTCCAGTCGTTTGCCGCGCTACCGGAGGCGGAGCGGCGCGAGGTTCTCTTGGAGCTTCTTCGCAGCACCCCGGAGACTCCCTATGAGGCCCCGTCGGACCAGGAACTGATACGCGCCGCGGACGATATCTTTCAAGAGATCGATCGCCGCGAGGCCCCGGCATGACAGCAATCGGCCGCGGCGAAGTCTGGTTGGTCGATCTTGGTCTCGCGGCCAAGATCCGCCCCTGTCTGGTGATGCGTGTGCCGACCGAGGACGCCGATCGTGCCCTCGTGACGGTCGTCCCTCACACCACGGCACTGCGGGGATCGCAAGTCGAGGTGACGTCTCGGCCCGCTATCTGAAAGCCGGTGGATTCGATGCGCAGGGTATCGTCACCATACCGGCCGTGAGGCTCATTCGCCGACTTTGCGTTCTCTCTGCCGCACAGATGCGATCGGTGGAGGCGGGACTGTGCTCGTGGTTGGGCATTGCATTCCTTTAGCAAGAACATCCGGCCCGGACGCGAGTGCGCGAGCATGGAGTCGCTCGCGGTTTCTCGCAGAGCACAACTCGATCCTGGCCCGAATGGCACTGACTTAAGCTAATTCTTCATGTAAATCGTCCTGTTATGCGTGACGACCCGATGCATTTCCGTGCGCTTTCACTTCGCCTTCTTGGGGTGCCCGTGGAGTCGCACCTCCTGGCGCGCCAGCACCCTGGGCTCCATGAGCAGCGGGAAGTTGCGCGGTCGTCGTTTGAGCGCGCGGGGCTCGATCCGGCCGGGA
>Ga0247835_1000586_pt1 | contig 51480 bp, 55 predicted proteins | sample LaCtaG_3_FD_189912 | JGI IMG/M metagenome (GOLD analysis project Ga0247835, IMG submission 189912) | Freshwater microbial communities from meromictic Lake La Cruz, Castile-La Mancha, Spain - LaCruzMarch2015_13.5m | ecosystem: Environmental > Aquatic > Freshwater > Lake | place: Spain: Castile-La...
ACAGGATGCAACGCCGAGGATGTTCCCACCACCGAGCAGGACCTCTACGCCTACATCGAAGGCATGACTCCACTGCTGGCGGTGGGCCGGGACACCGTCTGGTTCAAAGAGATGGCTCTCCCTGCCGTGGTTGCTTGGAAGCCGGACACCTATCTCCCGCACATGCTGGGCGTGGCCGTCGCCGGCCTGATGAATGCCGAACAGCGTCAGATCTACGGAGTCGACAGACCCGCGTGGCAGTTCGAGGCCAACAGGCGAATCCTCAGGGGAATCTTCGAGGCAGAGGCACGCAAGATTCCTGTGCTGTCACGGATTTCGTTGGAACGCCAGAAGGTCGACGAGAAGGCATTCGGTTCCGCACACTGAAAGGACCGCATGTTCAGGATTCCGTTCTTCTCGCCTACCATCACCATTCCCCGAACATCCGGAGTGTGCCCAACTGATCAGGCTCGCTGAGTAAATCGACCTTCACCCAGCGGTCCAGGAGACCGCATTCCTGTAGTTCTTCGATCTCGAATTGCAGCGGTTGGTCGTCGAACCAGATGAAGGGACTCCTGGGGTCGATTGCCTCAAGCTTGCTTGTCGCCCAGGACGTGGGCTTGATTGAGGTCAGGAGTTCCACCGTGGACGGTTGCACGAGTCTGCCCAGAACAGCGACGACTGCTGATGAGTCGCCGTCGCGACACCGCGTGGTCAGCCAGTGAACCGGGTGGCCGCTGTTCACCATCGCAGCCAGGAACTCGTCTGCGTGGTTGGCGAGGGTGCCGTCATGGTTGAGTAGGACACCGTCGACATCCAGATAGATGTTCATCGTTGCCTTCGCCGGCGAGAAGCGGGAGGAATGCGTGTTTAAAATCCTATTCCACTCGCCGCGGATCGCACCGAACACCGGTAATGCGATCCGGATGGTGGCGGCCACCGGGTGCGAACTGCACCTGGTCGAACCGATGGGGTTCGATCTGTCTGAGCCGAAGGTGCGCCGCGCCGGCCTGGACTACCACGATCTGGCGTCGGTCACGGTGCACGCGACGTTGAGCGACGCCTGGGAGGCGCTCAGGGGCGCGCGGGTGTTCGCGTTCACCGCGCATGCCGAGCGGTCGTTCGCCGATATCGAGTATCAGCCGGGCGATGTGTTGATGTTCGGCCCGGAACCCACCGGTCTGGATGAGGCGACGCTGGCCGATCCACACATCACCGCACAGGTGCGCATCCCCATGCTGGCGGGCCGGCGGTCACTGAACCTGTCTAATGCCGCTGCCGTGGCCGCCTATGAGGCGTGGCGGCAGAACGGTTTCAGCGGAGCCGCCGGGCCGGCGACATCAGATACCGGAGCTCTCTGACTTACCAAGTGTCCCAATGGGTCAGCTGCTCAGCCGGGAGTCGCTTGGCCAGCTTGAAGTCGGTGCCCTTGGTGTAGGCGATCGGGAACAGCCCGCCCTGGGTGTACCGCTCGTATGGGATACCGAGCAGGTCGGCCGCCTTCTTCTCACCGTCCCCGATCAGGTGCAGCGTGGTCCACGCCGAGCCCAGGCCTCGCTCCCGCAACGCCAGCATGAAACTCCAGACGGCGGGAAGCAGTGAACCCCAGAACGACGCCTGCACGCCGGCGTCGGTTCCCTCCGGGCGACCCTCCAGTAACGGGATCATGAAGACCGGGGCCTTCTCCATGTTCTCGTTGAGGTACTTCGCCGAGCTCACCACCGCGCCGATCTGCTCGTCGCGGATGTCACCACGAACCGGCGGTTCCATGCTCAGGTAGGGCGTGCCCATGGAGCGGTAGATATCGGCCAATGCCTTCTTCTTGGCCGGGTCCTCGACGAACATCCACTGCCAGCCCTGGGCGTTGGATCCGGTGGGCGCCTGCAGTGCGATCTCCAGGCATTCCATCAGCACCTCACGGGGTACCGGCTTATCGAAATCGAGGCGCTTGCGCACCGAACGCGTGGTGTTCAGGACTTCGTCGGCGGTCAGGTTCAGCTTCATGGGGCGAGACTACCCAGGATCACCGGAAGTCCCGGGACCGGGAGCCGACCGCCAGGGCGATGGGCCGCATTCGTTCGGCCAGCACCGTCACCGCGCCACTGGCGTTCTGCACCTGACCGCGGATCAACAGCGCCGACGCACTCTGCGCCACCTTGCGGTAACGCGTCCACAATCCTGGCGTGCACAACACGTTGACCATGCCGGTCTCGTCCTCGATGTTCACGAACGTCACCCCGCGAGCCGTGGCCGGCCGCTGGCGATGAGTCACCGCACCGGCGATGAGCACCCGACTGCCGTCGGGAACCAGCAACAAGCCCTGAGCGGGGGTGACCCCCAGCGCGTCAAGATCGGTACGCAGGAACTGGGTCGGATAGCTGTCCGGAGAGACACCGGTGGCCCAGACATCGGCGGCGGCCAGTTCCATATCGCTCATCCCGGGCAGAGTCGGGACCGTCAGCGGCGACCCGGGCAATCGGTCGGGACGTTCGGCGGCGGCGGCACCGGCGGACCACAGCGCTTCCCTGCGGGTGACATCGAAGCATCCGAACGCGCCGGCGGTGGCCAGCGACTCGGTTTGGGGCACTGAAAGCTGCACCCGCCCAGTCAGATCCAGCAGAGACAAGTACGCGCCTGCGCTCTGACGCTCATCTACGATGCGCTGGGCCAGATCGGAACCGATAGTGCGGACGGCGCCAAGTCCGAGACGGACCTCCAGGCCGCGGTTCTCACACGTGGCGTGGGCGAGGCTGGCGTTGACACACGGACCGTGCACGACGACACCGTGCCGGCGGGCATCGGCCACCAGCGACTGTGGTGAGTAGAAGCCCATCGGCTGGGCCCGCAGCAGTGCCGCACAGAACGGCGCCGGGTGATACAGCTTGAACCAGGACGAGTAGTACACCAGCGAGGCGAAAGACAGCGAATGGCTTTCCGGGAAACCGAAATTGGCGAAGGCCGCCAGCTTCTCGTAAATCCGGTCGGCGACATCACCGGTGATGCCGTGGCGGCCCGCCATTCCGGTGTAAAACCGCTCGCGTAGCCGTTGCATCTTCTCGGTGGATCGCTTGGAACCCATGGCCCGCCGAAGCTCATCAGCTTCAGCGGGTGAGAATCCCGCGCAGTCCACCGCCAACTGCATGAGCTGTTCCTGGAAGAGCGGCACACCTAATGTCTTTCGCAGCGCCGGCTCCATCGAGGGGTGGTCGTAGGTGACCGGCTCCACACCATTGCGTCGTTTGATGTAGGGATGCACCGAACCGCCCTGGATCGGCCCGGGTCGGATCAGCGCAACCTCCACCACCAGGTCGTAGAACACCCGTGGTTTCAGTCGGGGCAGGGTGGCCATCTGAGCGCGGGACTCCACCTGGAACACCCCGATCGAATCGGCGCGCTGCAGCATCTCGTAGACACGTTCATCGGACAGGTCGAGACGAGCCAGATCGACGTCGATGCCCTTGTGTTCGGCCACCAGGTCGATGGCGTAGTGCAACGCGGAGAGCATACCCAGGCCGAGTAGATCGAACTTCACCAAACCGATTGCCGCGCAGTCATCTTTGTCCCATTGCAGGACGCTGCGGCCTGCCATCCGGGCCCACTCGACCGGACACACGTCGGCGATCGGGCGATCGCAGATCACCATGCCGCCGGAGTGAATGCCCATATGTCGGGGAAGGTCTTGGATCTGGTTCGCCAGGTCGACCACCGACTCCGGGATGTCTTCGGCCTGCTTGCTCCAGGCGTCCTGCTGACCCTGGGAGAAGCCCAGTGCCCGGGCCATATCCCGGATCGCACTGCGTAGGCGGTAGGTGATGACGTTGGCGACCTGGGCGGCATAGTCACGGCCATAGCGGGTGTAGACGTACTGAATGACCTGCTCACGCAGATCGGACTCGATATCGATGTCGATATCGGGCGGCCCATCGCGGGCCGGCGACAGAAACCGTTCGAAGAGAAGGCCATTGGCCACCGGGTCGACAGCGGTGACGCCGAGCGCGTAGCAGACCGCCGAGTTGGCCGCCGATCCACGGCCCTGACACAGAATATTGCTACGCCGGCAGAACTGGGTGATGTCATGCACCACCAGGAAGTAGCCGGGAAAGTTCAACGCCGAGATGACCTCGAGTTCTCGTTCGATCTGCGCATAGGCCATCGGCGCGCTGGCCCGCGGTCCGTACCGATCGGCCGCTCCGACCATGACCAACTCGCGCAGCCAGCTGTCCTCGGTGTGACCCTCGGGGGTCTCGAAGGGCGGGAGTTTCGGGGCGATCAGCGCCAGTTCAAATGAACACTGCTCACCAAGATCAGCTGCTGCCGTGACGATTTCGGGAAAGTGGGCGAAGATGCTCGCCATCTCATCCCCGGATCGCAGGTGCGCACCACCCCGGGGCGTCAGCCAACCGGCCGCATCATCGAGGGACTGCCTCGCCCGGACGGCCGCCATGGCCATTGCCAGCCGGCCACGAGAAGGCTCGGCGAAGTGCGCCGCGGTGGTGGCGACCACACCCACACCGAAGCGAGTCGCCAGCCCGGCGAGCGCGGCGTTGCGTTCGTCGTCGAGCGGGTCACCGTGGTGGGTCAGTTCGATGCTGACCCGGTTGGCGCCGAACCGGTCCACCAGATCAACCAGCGCCGCGGCGGCGGCATCCGGACCACCGGCCGACAATGCATGCCGCACATGGCCTTTGCGGCATCCGGTGAGAATGTGCCAGTGCCCGCCGGCGGCTTCGGTGAGGGCGTCGTAGTCGTAGCGGGGCTTGCCCTTCTCGCCACCGGCCAGGTGCGCGGCAGCCAGTTGACGCGACAGTCTCCGGTAGCCCTCCGGCCCGCGGGCCAGGACCAGCAGGTGGGTCTCGCCCAGTGACAACTCCGCGCCGAAGACGGTCCGCATACCGAGTTCACGAGCCGCCTCGGCGAAGCGCACCACGCCGTACAACCCGTCGTGGTCGGTGAGCGCGATCGCGCGCAGGCCCAGCCGTGCGGCCTCGGTGACCAGTTCCTCCGGCGTGCTGGCGCCGTCGAGGAAGCTGAACGCCGAATGGGCGTGCAGTTCGGCGTAGGGCACCGCCGAGGGCACTGCGGAGTGCGGGCGCTCGACCCCCGGCGGTGGCTGGTACGCCGCGCGCTTGCGGGACCAGGCCGGGGCGTCGCTGCCGTCGGGCGGCCGCAGCTCGCCGTTGAGCACCCGCGCCATCTCGGCCCAGGTCGGCGGCCCGTCGTTCCATCCCATCGGAACAGCGTATCGAATATATGTTCGATATATGAATGAACGCCGCTGCCTCTACGCTGAGCAGGTGACATCAGATCCCCAGACCCATCCCGCCGAACCGCATGTCGGCGCGATCGGCACCAAGCTGAACTGGTTGCGGGCCGGGGTGCTCGGCGCCAACGACGGCATCGTCTCGGTCGCCGGCATCGTGGTCGGCGTCGCGGCCGCGACCATCGAACGCGGCCCGATCATCACCGCCGGCATCGCCGGCCTGGTCGCCGGCGCGCTGTCGATGGCAATGGGCGAGTACGTGTCGGTGAGCACCCAACGCGACACCGAGAAGGCATTGCTGGAGAAGGAGCGCCGGGAACTCATCGAAGAACCCGAGGCCGAATTCGAGGAACTCGTCGGCATGTACCAGGCCAAGGGACTCTCACCGCAGACCGCTCGTATGGTGGCCACCGAACTCACCGAGCACGATGCGTTCGCTGCGCACATTGACATCGAACTGGGAATCGACCCCGACGAACTCACCAACCCCTGGCATGCGGCGATCTCGTCGGCGATCGCCTTCACCGTCGGGGCGCTGCTACCACTGCTGGCCATCCTGCTACCACCGCCGTCGGCGCGCATCCCGGTCACCTTCGTAGCCGTTCTGATCGCCCTGGGTATCACCGGCTGGGCCAGTGCTCGCCTTGGTGGTGCCGACCCGGTTCGCGCAACCCAACGGGTGGTGATCGGTGGGGCGATCGCCATGGCGGTCACCTACGCCATCGGCCGCCTCGTCGGCGGGGTCATCTGACGGCTTAGTCGAGGTAATGGGTTATTCGGTGTAGTGGGCAACGCCGTCGTCGAGCACGACCCGGGCGTTGGATCCGTCCGCACCACTGGCCTCGGTGCGGTACACAGCACGACCGGACCCGGTGCGCCAGATCGATGTCGTCAGCGTCTCACCGGGAAACACCGGAGCGGAGAACCGGGCCGCCACCGCGGTCAGGCGCGCCGCCTGACCATCGGCCAGTTCAGCCAACAGGGCCCGGCCCGCGAAACCGTAGGTGCACAACCCGTGCAGGATCGGGGTCGGGAAGCCGGCCATCTCCCGGGCGAACCAGGGGTCGCTGTGCAGTGGGTTGCGATCACCGGAGAGCCGGTAGATCAGGGCCTGGTCGGCCCGGGTCGGCAGGGCGATGCGTGCATCAGGTTCGCGATCGGGGAACTCCGGGGCCGCCGCGCGCTGGCCGGGCTGGCCGCCGAACCCGCCGTCGCCGCGGATCACCAGCGTGGTCAGCGTCTCGGCGACCTGGGCACCGGTGGCCGGATCGCTGCCACGGGCACGCAGGATGAGGATGGCGTTCTTGCCTTCGCCCTTGTCCTGGATATCAGCGACCTCGGCCACCACTGACAACGAACCGGACGCCGGGAGCGGCGACGACAGCCGGATCTCCTGAGACCCGTGCAGCAGCATGCCCCAGTTGAACGAGCCCACCAGCGGCGCGGCCGCAAAGCCCATGCAGCAGATCACCGCGAAGGTCGGCAGCACTTGCTGAGGGACCTCGTGGCTGTTCTCGGTGGTGAATGCCAGGTCATCGGTCCCGGCGCCGACACCCAGCGCGTAGAGCATCGTGTCGCGATCAGTCCACTCATAGACCTTGGGTTCGGTCACCGCACCGATTGCCGAGGGGTCGATTGCCATTGCCGGACTCCTGTTCGTCTAGGAGGTTCCATGGTCGCACTGGATCGAATTCCGCCCCGCCGGGGCCGCGAACAGTGCACGCTGTAGGTATGTACGTTCCCCGAAAAATCTCCGCGGCGGTGGCGGCACCGCTGGTGATGGTCATGCTCGCCGCCTGCGGCACCAGTTCACCACCGGAGGCGCGCGACGTCACGCTGACGTTCATCCGGCACGCCGAGTCGGAGGCCAACGCTGCCGAGATCGCCTCCACCACCGTCCCGGGACCCCCGTTGACGCCGGTCGGCCAGGAGCAGGCCGCCGCGCTGGCGGACCGGCTCTCCGGTGAGGGCTTCGACGGTATCTATGCCTCAGAAATGGTTCGTACCCAGCAGAGCGCGGCACCGCTGTCGAAAGCAATGGGCGAACAGGTGACCGTGCTGCCGGGCCTCAACGAGATTCCGGCTGGTTGGTTCGAGGGCATCCCGGTGGCCGACACCTCCGGCACCTTCCTGCTCGGACCCCAGGCCTGGCTCAAAGGGGACCGTAGGTTCGGCATCCCGGGTTCGGAAGACGGCGACGAGTTCAATGGCGCTTTCACCAACGCCGTTCAGAAGATCTATGAAAGCGGCGACGATAAACCGATCGCGTTTTCCAGCGGCCTCGCGGTCATGATGTGGACGTTGATGAACGCGCGTAACGGAAAACAGAACCTGCTGACCGATCATCCGCTACCCAATACCGGCCGGGTGGTGCTCACCGGAAACCCGACGATGGGGTGGACTCTGATCAGCTGGGACGGGATCACCAACTTCTCTCTTGACGACTGACGCGCACTTCTCGATGCCGCTGCGAGTGCGGTATGTCGAGTGCGACATGCAGGGGCGGGCGTTCAACGGCCACTACCTCACCTGGATCGATATGGCCCACACCGAGACGCTCATCTCGGTGGCCGGCAGCTTCGGTGTGTTTGGCGAGCACGGTATCGACTTCGTGGTGGCGGCGGCTGAACTGCAGTTCCGCCAGCCCGCGCGGTTCAACGACGAACTGGTGGTGAACGTCGCGATCGAACCGCCCGGGCGGACTTCACTACGCAGCCGCTACACCTTCGAGCGCGGGACCGAACTGATCGCCGAGGCGACCATGACCCACGTGTGCGTCGATGCCGTGACCTTCGAGAAGCAGCCGTGGCCGGACTGGTTCCGGGATCAGCTGGCGGCTCACTCGTAGGCACCCTGCACGTACCACCGCTGCTGCCGGTAACACAGCAGCAGCGCGGTATCGGCCACCAGTACCTGCGCGCACGCGGTCCGCTCCGGGTCCATCGGCCAGGGCCCGGCCCACCAACTCAGCTCTCCCCGATAGTGCGCCGCACCGTCCAGTCGAGCCGGCGCAGCGGTGAACATCCCGCGATCGGTCACCTCGACCGGAGTGCCGTCGGCATCGAGAAGTTCCACGGGTGCATCGAGAAGTACCGCCGGAGCGGGCTGCGGCAGCTGGCCCGGCCAGGGCCGGTCGGGCGGCGCCCGGGGAACCGGCTCGTCGCCGAACGGTGTCAGCGTGATTCGTTCGGTGGGCACCCGGCCGCCGCTGAGCACCGGTACCTGCACGGCCTCCGGACCCAGCAGACCCTGCACCCGGACCAGCGCCCGGCGCGCCCGCATCCGGTCATCGGTTCCGACACCACCCCATAGCGGCAACTGAAGCGCTTCGGCGAAAACGACCTCAACGGGCTGCAGTCGCAGCATCGTCACCGGGCCGGTGGGCCCTCGAGTGCTGCCACATGACCGGGAGGTCAGCCAACCATCGAGTTGCCAGCGCACCCGGTCGGCGGTGGCGTCTTCGGTCAGCGGTTCGGCGCACCGCCATACCCGACTGTGCTCGCCACCGCCGGCGGTGATGGCATGAATGGCCAGCCGGGTGCATCCGACACCGGCCATCTGAAGGGTGCGATGTAAGGCTCCGGCCAGTGCCCGCCCGGCGAACGCGGCGGCATCAACCCGGTCGATCGGCGGGTCGCACTGCAGCACCGCATCCAGATCCGGCGGCAATTCGCGCCCATCCGGTTCGCGGGCGGGCTCACCCCGAGCGAAACGGTGGGCCACTACCGCATCGGGGCCGAAACGCGAGGCCACATCGCGGCGTGGCAGTGCGGCGAAATCGCCGAGGGTTCGGATTCCCAAGCGCCACAACAGATCCGCCAGCTCTTCTCGGCCAAAACCGGAGAGGGCTGGTTCCGCGTGGAGTTGCCTGATCGACAGTCCCGATAGGAATGCCGCGTCTTGACCGGGCGCCACCACCTCCCCGGCCCTGGCCGCGAAGACGGCCGTCGGTAACTGATCGGCGATCCCCACCTGAGACTCTGCTCCGGCGGCAGCAACGGCGTCGATGAGCCGTTCGGCCGCCGCGGATTCCGAGCCGAAGTAGCGGGCGGCGCCGCGAACCGGCAGCACCACCAGTCCCGGCCGCAGTATCTCGGCACGGGGCACCACGTCGTCCACCGCCGCCGTGACGCTCTCGAAGAACCTCGCGTCCCGGGCCTCGTCAGCGGCGGCGACGTGCACCTGCGGACAGCGCGACTGGGCCTCGCGCCGGCGCAGACCGCGTCGCACACCGGCCGACCGCGCCGCCGCCGAACAGGCGATAACGCGATTGGCGCAGGTGACGACGACCGCCGCGGTGGACGGCAGTCCCGCCGATGCGGCGGCGGCCACAGCCGGCCAGTCCATGCACCAAATCGCCAGTACCCGGGTGCTCAATGCCGTCCTCTGGTCCGGATCGACACCCGCACCGCACTGATCCGGCCGCAACCGGCCACCGGGGCTCCAGCGGAATCTGCGAAAGCCCCTGGGCCCGAGGTGATCTCGTAGCCAGAAACCCGGGCATCCATCCGCACCGATGCACCCTGCCAGTCCCCCTGTGTCACCAGCAGGGTGCATCCCCGCTGCCGGGCCCGGGCCACCAACGCCCGCGCGCGTCCGGCGGGCACGCGCCGGCCGGCCAGTCCGAGCACCACCAGATCCATCCCGTCCATCAGCACCGCGGCCACCTCGACCGGATCGGTGCCCGGTTGTGGGATCACCGCCAGCCGACTGAGATCTGCGCCCATCTCCGCGGCGGCCAGCAATCCGAAGTCCGGCAGTCCCACAACGGCCACATGCCCGCCGGCGGCACTCACCGCAGCGGCCAGGCTCACCGGCAGCGACCGGGCGCCCGAGAGCACCGCGACGACGCCCTTCGGCAGGCCGGCCACAAGCGACTCGGGCACCTCGACCGCAGGTGATCGAACGCCTACCCGCCCGGACACCGCCGCCATCTGGCGTCGCAGCTGTTCTAGCTGCTCAGAGCGGTCAGGCCCGCCCTTCTCCAGGGCAATCGCCGCCGTCATCGCCCACCTCCAGCTGCGATCGCCGTGCACTTTTTTCGAATATATGTTCGATAGTGAGAGTAAACACCCGGCCGGCGACAGGCGTCAAGGGATCACTCCCACTCGATGGTGCCGGGCGGCTTGCTGGTCACATCAAGCACCACCCGGTTGACCTCGGGCACCTCATTGGTGATCCGGGTCGAGATACGCTCCAGCACGTCATAGGGCACCCGGGTCCAGTCGGCCGTCATGGCGTCCTCACTGAACACCGGCCGCAACACAATCGGGTGTCCGTAGGTGCGACCGTCGCCCTGCACGCCGACTGAGCGAACATCGGCGAGCAGCACCACCGGGCACTGCCAGATCTGGTGATCCAGCCCCGCAGACGTCAACTCCTCGCGAGCGATCAGATCGGCACGGCGCAGTGTGTCAAGCCGTTTCGCGGTAACTTCGCCGATGATCCGGATACCCAAGCCCGGACCCGGAAAGGGTTGGCGAGCAATGATTTCCTCGGGCAGTCCGAGTTCGCGGCCGACCGCGCGAACTTCGTCCTTGAACAACAGGCGCAGCGGCTCGACGAGGGTGAACTTCAAATCAGGAGGCAGGCCGCCGACATTGTGATGACTCTTGATGTTGGCGGTACCACTGCCGCCACCGGACTCGACGACATCGGGGTAGAGCGTGCCCTGCACCAGAAACTCGATCTGCTCACCACCAGAATCGTCACCGGAATCGTTGTCGGCTAACAACTCTCGCACTGCGGACTCGAAGGTTCGGATGAACTCACGGCCGATGATCTTGCGCTTGCCCTCCGGATCCCGCACGCCCGACAGTGCCTCCAGGAACCGCTCCTCGGCGTCGATGGTGACCAGTCGGGCACCGGTCGCCGCCACGAAGTCCCTCTGCACCTGCGCGCGTTCACCGGCACGCAACAGGCCATGATCGACGAACACACAGGTCAGCCGATCGCCGATGGCCCGCTGCACCAGCGCGGCCGCCACCGCGGAATCCACTCCCCCGCTCAGTCCACAGATGGCGTGACCGTCGCCGATCTGCTCGCGGACACTGTCGATGAGCGTCTCGGCAATGTTGGCCGGCGTCCAGTCCGCGTCGATGCCGGCGAAGTCGTGCAGGAAGCGGCTGAGCACCTGCTGGCCGTGCGGTGTGTGGATCACCTCCGGGTGGTACTGCACCCCGGCGAGTCCGCGGCGGCGATCCTCGAAGGCCGCCACCGGAGCGCCGGGGCTAGTCGCCACCACCTCAAAGCCGGCCGGCGCGATGGTCACCGCGTCACCGTGACTCATCCATACCGGCTGCGCACCGGGCAGTCCCGAATGCAGTTCGCCGCCAAGGACATTGAGCTCAGTACGGCCGTACTCACTGGTGCCGGTGCGCTCGACGGTGCCGCCGAGCGCCTGAGCCATGGCCTGAAATCCGTAGCAGATTCCGAATACCGGGACCCCCAGCTCGAACACGCCCGGGTCTAGCTGCGGCGCGCCGTCGGCGTACACGCTGGCCGGTCCGCCGGACAACACGATCGCCCGGGGGTTTTTGGCCTTGATCTCCTCGAGGGTCGCGGTATGCGGGATCACCTCGGAGAACACCCTGGCCTCACGGACGCGCCGGGCGATCAACTGGGCATACTGGGCACCGAAGTCGACCACCAGGACGGGTTGCACCGGCACAGTCTAAGGGCGGACCTGGCTAGCTACCGACGGTCAGGCCCACCTTCTGAAACTCCTTGAGGTCGCAGTACCCGGCCTTGGCCATGGAGCGACGCAACCCGCCGACGAGATTCAAAGAGCCGAATGGGTCATCCGACGGGCCGTTGAGCACCTCGTCGAGCGAGGGCCGATCACCGAGTGCCACCTGAAGCAGGGCGCCGCGGGGCAGCGACGGGTGCGCGGCAGCAGCCGGCCAGAACCATCCACCGCCGAGCGACTCGGCGGCGGTGGCCAACGGTGTGCCGAGTAGCACCGCGTCGGCACCACAGGCAATGGCTTTGGCGAGTTCCCCGGAGGTGTGGATATCGCCGTCAGCGAGCACGTGCACGTACCGCCCGCCGGTCTCGTCGAGGTATTCGCGACGAGCCGCAGCAGCGTCGGCGATTGCGGTGGCCATCGGCACACTGATCCCCAGCACCTCGTCACTGGTGGTGGCGCCCAGCGTGGAACCGTAACCAACGATGACACCGGCCGCACCGGTACGCATCAGGTGCAGCGCCGTGCGGTGATCAGCCACGCCGCCGGCCACCACCGGGACGTCGAGCTCGGAGATGAAGGTCTTGAGGTTCAGCGGCTCGGCGTCGGAGGCCACCCGTTCCGCCGAGATGATGGTGCCCTGGATGATCAGCAGGTCGATGCCCGCCGACACCAGTGCCGGCGTGAGCGCCTGGGCGTTCTGCGGGCTGACCCGCACCGCGGTGGTGACACCGGCTTCGCGGATCCGGGCCACCGCGGCGGCGAGCAGTTCGGGCACCAGCGGCGCGGCGTGCAACTGCTGGAGCAGCCGGATGGAAGCGGACGGGTCGGCGTCGTCGGCCAGCGCGATCACCTCGGCGATCCTGGCCTCGACATCGGCGTGTCGGCCGATCAGACCCTCACCGTTGAGGACGCCCAATCCGCCCAGGCGGCCCAACTCGATCGCGAACTCCGGCGAGACCACGGCGTCGGTCGGGTGGGCCACGACCGGGATTTCGAACCGATAGGCGTCCAGCTGCCAGGCAGTCGACACGTCCTGCGACGAACGCGTACGTCGGGCGGGCACGATGTTGATCTCGGCGAGTTCGTATGTCCGGCGAGCGGTTCGGCCCATGCCGATTTCGACCATGTCACGCATGATGTTGGGGTGCCTACCGCGTGTAGTAGTTGGGTGCTTCGACGGTCATGGCAATGTCGTGCGGGTGGCTCTCCTTGAGCCCGGCGGCGGTGATCTGAACGAACCTCGCCCGCTGCAGGTCGGCGATGGTGGGCGCGCCGGTGTAGCCCATCGCGGCCCGCAGGCCCCCGGTGAGCTGATGGATCACCGTGGCCAGCGGTCCACGGAAGGGCACCCGGCCCTCAATGCCCTCGGGCACGAGCTTGTCCTCGGAGAGCACGTCGTCCTGGAAGTAGCGGTCCTTGGAGAACGACTTGCCCTCGCCGCGGCCCTGCATCGCGCCGAGCGAGCCCATTCCGCGGTAGCTCTTGAACTGCTTGCCGTTGACGAATATCAAGTCGCCGGGTGCCTCAGCGGTCCCGGCCAGCAACGAACCCAGCATCGCTGTGGAGGCGCCCGCAGCCAGTGCCTTGGCGATATCGCCGGAGAACTGCAGACCCCCATCGGCGATCACCGGTACCCCGGCCGGACCGCAGACCGCGGCGGCTTCCAGGATGGCGGTGATCTGCGGGGCGCCCACGCCGGCAACCACTCGGGTGGTGCAGATCGAGCCCGGGCCCACACCCACCTTGACCGCATCAGCGCCCGCCTCGACCAGAGCCGCGGCCGCACCGCGGGTGGCGACGTTGCCACCGACGATCTCGACGTGGTCCCCCACCTCCGCCTTGACCTTGCCGACCATGTCCAGCACCAGTCGGTTGTGGGCGTGTGCGGTGTCGACCACCAAGACATCGACGCCGGCATCGACCAGCGCCATGGCACGGTCCCAGGCGTCATCGCCGACGCCGACCGCGGCACCGACCAGGAGTCGGCCGTCGCTGTCCTTGGTGGCCAGCGGGTGCTTCTCAGTCTTGACGAAGTCTTTGACGGTGATGAGTCCGGTCAGGCGTCCGTGCCCGTCGACGATGGGCAACTTCTCAATCTTATTGCGCCGCAAGAGGCCGAGCGCCGCATCTGCGGTGACGCCCTGCTGAGCGGTGATCAGCGGTGACTTGGTCATCACCTCCGCCACCCGTTTGCCCATGTCCACTTCAAAGCGCATGTCCCGGTTGGTGATGATGCCCACCAACCCACCGTCGCCGTCGACGACCGGCAGGCCCGAGATGTGGAACCGGGCGCACATGGCATCGACTTCGGCGAGCGTGTTCTCCGGCGAACAGGTCACCGGATCGGTCACCATGCCGGCCTCCGAACGTTTGACCATCTCCACCTGGCCGGCCTGCTCGACGATCGACAGATTGCGGTGCAAGACACCCATGCCGCCGGCCCGGGCCATGGCGATCGCCATCCGCGCCTCAGTCACGGTGTCCATCGCCGAGCTGACCAGTGGCACCCGCAGCCGAATCTTGCGCGTCAGTTGGCTGGCGGTGTCGGCGCTGGCGGGCACCACGTCCGAGGCGGCCGGCAGCAGCAGCACGTCGTCGAAGGTCAGCCCCAGCATCGCGATCTTGTTCGGGTCGTCCCCGCCGGTTCGCACCGGGGCATTGGCGCCTTCGGCAATAGACATGGATTTATCCTATCGGCTCCTCCCTTTTCCATCGGCTCCACGGGGCGATCCCTGGCGTGATGGGCGGGCCGCTGCGTAGGCTGTTGTTGTGCGTGATGACCTGCCACCCGGCCTGCCGCCCGACCCGTTCGCCGACGACCCGCACGATCCGTCGGCGGCGTTGGATGCGCTGGAACCGGGCCAGCCGCTTGACGCCCAGGAGCGCTCCGCGGTGGAGGCCGATCTGGCCGACCTCGTAGTCTACGAGAATCTGCTGGCGCACAAGGGGATTCGCGGACTGGTGGTCTGCTGCGACGAATGCCGCGAGGACCACTACCACGACTGGGATATGTTGCGGGCCAATCTTCTTCAGCTGCTGATCGACGGCAGCGTTCGCCCGCACGAACCCGCCTACGACCCCGAGCCTGACGCCTACGTGACCTGGGACTACTGCCGGGGTTATGCCGACGCCGCGCTCAACGAAGCGACGTCGGACTACGACGGCTTCCGCTAACCGACCGGAACCACTGCTTCGGTGGTGGTGACGATCGCGGGCGCTTCCCCAGCGGGGGCCTCTTCAGCGGGGGCCTCTTCAGCGGCGGGATCTGCAGCGGGGGCCTGAGCGGGGGCGGCCGTCGTCGCCGGAGCCGCGGTAGTCACCGCCGCCGTCGGAGCCGCAGTCGTGGTGGCCGCGGCCGCAGGAGCCGCTGTCGTGGTGGCCGCGGCGGTCGGAGCCGCAGTCGTCGTGGCCGCCGTCGTCGGAGCCGCTGTCGTCGTGGCCGTCGACTTTGTCGTCGTCGGAGCCGCTGTCGTCGTCGGAGCCGCTGTCGTCGTGGCCGTCGACTTTGTCGTCGTCGGAGCCGCTGTCGTGGTGGCCGCCGTCGTCGGAGCCGCTGTGGTGGTGGCCGCCGTCGTCGGAGCCGCTGTCGTGGTGGCCGCCGTCGTCGGGGCCGCTGTGGTGGTGGCCGCCGTCGTCGGGGCCGCACTCGTCACCGTCGTCGTCGGAGCCGCACTCGTCGCCGTCGTCGTCGGAGCCGCACTCGTCGTCCCCGAGGAGGACGCCGACTCGGAACTGCTCGTCGCGGAATCCGTCGCCGACGGCACGCTAGGTGTACTGGTGGGCGGGGCGACCGCGGGCACCAGGTCGGTGGCCGACGGCGGCACGGTGTAGACAATGCCCGGCGGTGCCGTGGCCTCTGGATCCCGTTCGACCACCTTGGCGGACAGGTCGTTGAACTGGTCCAGTAACTCCTGCTTCTGCGGACTGTCCTCGATGGTCGCCACCTGAGTGCTCACCGCTACCAGCTTGTCCTGAGCCTGCGCCCAATCGCCCTGGGCGATGAGGTCCTGCACCTGGTTCAGTTCGGTGCGTGCCGCAAGGGCAACCTGATCGTCGCGCACCTGCTTCGGCGCACCGAAGAGCATCGAGCGCAAGCCGTAGAGGGCATCGCCGGGGCCGGCACCGGCCACCACCGCACCGAAGCCGCCGATGCACAGCACAGCGGCCGCGGCCGCACCGACAACACTGAGCCCACGACGAGGGCGCGTGGGTGTGGCAGTCCGCTTCTCCCGCGGCGCACTGACCGGGTTCCGGGCCAGGCCGGCGTTCAGCGCGGCCACCGCGTCGGATTCAGAGATCAGACCCGTCGACGGCGGAGAGCGCAACTCGTCGCGCCACCCACCGAGCAGGGCCGCCAATTCGGCGTCAGCGGCATCCTGCGGTGCGGCCGGACGCCCTGAGGCCAGGGCGTCGATGAAACCATCGCTGCGGCGGATGGCGTCCAGCGACGGCTCGTCGCCGCTCCCGGTTCGCCCGTGCCCGCGGATATCAGACATGGTGATCCCCCGACACGTCGTATCCCGATCCGGCGATCTCGGATTTCAGCCGCGCCAAGGCGCGATGCTGGGCCACGCGTACCGCGCCCGGGGTGCTGCCGACGGCCTCGGCGGTCTCCTCGGCGGACATACCCACCACGATCCGCAGCGTCAGGATCTCGCGCTGCTTCTCCGGCAGCACGGCGAGAAGTTTCGTCATCCTCGCCGCGGAGTCGGATTGCAGTGCCATCTGCTCGGGTCCGGAATCCAGCGACCACCGTTCCGGGACCACATCGGTGGGCTCGGAGCGGTTGCGGCCCGCCGCGCGATGCGCGTCGGCGACCTTGTGCGAAGCGATGCCGTATACGAAGGCCAGGAACGGGCGTCCCTGATCCTGGTAGCGCGGCAGCGCCTGGATGGCGGCCAAGCAAACCTCCTGAGCTACGTCGTCGGCCGAGAGCCCACTGCGCTCTGCGGCCCCCACTCGGGCCCGGACATACCGGACCACGATCGGGCGGATGATCTCCACTACTTCACGGAGGGCATTCCGATCACCTGCCACGGCTTCCGCCACGGCAGCGTCGAGACGCTCTCCTGGAATGGTCATCGACGACGGCATCTCCAACGTTACGTACCGGCGGTTTCCGGCAGGCTGGCCCGATTACTGACAATATCGGCCGGAACTGCGGATCGGCCGTTAGCGGCTGTTCCAGCGCCCGCCGTGGCGCGTGACGAAGGTTGCGCTTCGGTCACGGATCGCGGCCACCTCGGCCGGACTGTGCGTGGCACTTCCGATACCGACCAGCAGGCAGGCCAGCGCCCACCGTAGCGGCACCACGCGGTGGGTTTGGGTGCCGAGCAGCGCGACGTCGGCCACCTCCCGCGACCGCGCTGGTTCGCCGGCACTACACAGCGCCGCCGCCAGCACGACGTCGCTCTTGACCCGGTGGCGCCGGAGTCCGGGCAGAGCTCGCTCGGCCAGGTCGACCCCGTGCCGGGCGTGATTCAGTGCACCGGCACCGTCCCCGGCCGCCATCGCCAACTCCGCGCGCACCCAGGCCAACCGGATCTGCTGCCGAGCGGGGAGGGCTCCGACATCATCGGAGCACGCCGTGGCCCGCCCGAGCAGTGCGGCCGCGGCGGCCAGCCGGCCCAACCCGAGCGCGTCGGCGGCCAGCCCGACCAGCGCATCGAGGCGGGCCTCGGGGTCGGCGTCGGCGATGGCCAGGGCCCGACCGTCCCAGCCGCGGGCGAGCGCGTGCCAGCCAAGTTGGCGGTGAAACGACGCGCGGGTGCTCATCGCCAAGGAACCCCACCGGCCTCGCGGTTCCCGGCGAAGCAGTTCAGCGAGGTCCGCGTACGCGCTGCCGTAGCGGCCCTGACCACCCGCGGCCACGGCGCGCAGCAGCAGGTCCTCCGGATCGCGGGCCGTCGGCAACGGCCAACGCCCGGGGTCGGCGCCGAAAGCGGCGGCGGCCAGGATGGTCGATGTCATCGGATCGCGACGCTATCAACCTTGGTTAAGAGTTTGTGCTGGCCGGGTTACAGCCAGATCAACTCGGCGGCGTCATCGCGTTATCGCGGCCCGATTGACCGGCCATCGAAGTGCGAAGGTGAACGGGGTGTTAACTCCGACGCTCACCTGCAGATCGGGGTTGTTGACGCGCCTCCACAGTCCCCCATAGCGTTACCCCAGCGAGCGGTCACCGGCGACAGCGCTCGCCGCCAAGCAGAGATTCGGCACGAATCATGCACGCCGAGAGGGGAATTCGAATGCAACACATGCAGCAGCTACCGGGACCGAACGCCGATGTATGGGATTGGCAAATCGAGGGCCTGTGCCGGGGCGTGGACTCCTCGGTCTTTTTCCACCCCGACGGTGAGCGCGGCCGCGCACGCGCTCAGCGCGAGATGCGGGCCAAGCAGATGTGCCGCCAGTGCCCGGTGATCACCCAGTGCCGGATTCATGCACTCCGGGTCGGCGAGCCCTACGGCATCTGGGGTGGTTTGAGCGAGACCGATCGCGAGTTGTTACTCAAGGGCGAACTGAGGCCGCGTCGGAGCGCATGACGGCGCGGGGACGTCGGAGCGCCTGACGGCGCGGGCGTTACTACTCGCGGCTCATCGACCCGAGGAAGTACTTCTCGCCTCCGGTCGGATACCCGCCACCGTCGGTGGCGATGTGTACGTGGTCAAAGTGGTTGGCGGTTTCGTTGCCATAGTTCGCCATCCAACTCGGGGCACCGATGCCCGGGTAGAACCCCTGCCGCCAGATCACGTGCAGTACCCCCCACCGCTTCGCGTTGGCCAGGGCATATCCGGCGATCTGATTGCCGAGCTCAATGCCCTCGGGGGTGTCGTGGTTCGGAATCATCACGTCGATCGCCAGTCCGTCCGGATGCCATCGCAGCGGGTCCTGCCGAACTCCACCGATCGTCGTGACCTCGCGGAAGAACATCATGCTGATGGCGCGGGCCGCCCAGATGGTGTGCACCTGCAACCCGGTCTCCGGTGTGACACCGGGGGACAGTTCCACCTCGAAATCCGCAGCCTCGACCGGCGGGGCGGGCGCGCTGGCGGCCAGAAGCTCGGCTTCCCTGGCGCTGGCCACGAAGGGCACGCCGGCCGGCGGGGCCGGCTGGGCACCGGGGGCCGAAGCAGGCACGGGGGCGCAGCATTCGGACCCTCTGTCCTGGGCGCCGAACATCGCTGCGGAGACCGCCACCGAGACCGCGGCGGCAAACCAGCGGCTGCGGGCACCGCCGAACGCCTTCGTCACGGGGAATACCTTACGACGAAATCATCCCCGGTCCGCAGGGACCGGGGATGATTCGAGGTCAGTGGCTGTGCCCGTGGTGGTTGTGCTCTTCAGATTCGGCCGGCTTCTCGACAATTGCGGTCTCGGTGGTCAGGATCATCCGTGCCACCGAGGCGGCGTTGAGCACTGCGGATCGGGTGACCTTCACCGGGTCGATGACGCCCTCGGCGATCAGGTCGCCGTAGGTCAGTGTCGCGGCGTTGAAGCCGTGACCCGCGGGCATTTCGCAAACCTTGTTGACGACGACAGCACCGTCCATGCCGGCATTGGTGGCGATCCAATAGAGCGGGGCCGACAGCGACGCGGAGAACACCTCCACTCCCAGTGCCTCGTCACCGGTGACCGAGTCCCGCAGGCCCTGCAGCGCCGCCCGGGCCTGGACCAGTGCGCTACCGCCGCCGGTCACGATGCCCTCCTCGACCGCCGCCTTGGCGGCTGCCACCGCATCCTCGACTCGGTGCTTGCGCTCCTTGAGTGCGGTCTCGGTTGCCGCGCCGACCTTGATGACCGCGACCCCACCGGATAGCTTGGCCAGGCGTTCCTCGAGTTTCTCGCGGTCCCAATCGGATTCGGTGCCCTCGATCTCGCCGCGCAGTTGCTTGACTCGATCTGCGACGGCTTCGTGGGTGCCACCGCCGTCGACGATCACGGTCGAGTCCTTGGTGACCACGACGCGCCGGGCTGATCCCAGCACCTCAAGGCCGACATCACGCAGCAGCAACCCGACGTCCGGGTTGACCACCTGCGCGCCAGTGACGACCGCCAGGTCATCGAGGAAGGCCTTGCGGCGATCGCCGAAGAACGGTGCTTTGACCGCGACAGCCTTCAGAGTCTTGCGGATCGCGTTAACCACCAGCGTCGAGAGCGCCTCGCCCTCGATATCTTCGGCGATGATCAGCAGTGGTTTTCCGGACTGGGCGACCTTCTCCAGCAGCGGCAGCAGGTCGGGTAGCGACCCGATCTTGTCGCGATGCAGCAGGACCAGGGTGTCCTCGAGGACTGCTTCCTGGGAGTCGAAATCGGTGATGAAGTAGGCCGAGATGAAGCCCTTGTCGAAGCCGACGCCCTCGGTGATCTCCAGTTCGGTGTCCATGGTCGAGGACTCCTCGACGCTGACCACTCCGTCCAAGCCGACCTGCGTCATGGCCTCCCCGACCATCTCGCCGACTTCGGCGTCACGCGAGGAGACCGTGGCGACCGCGGCGATGCCGGACTTCCCCGAAACCGGGGTGGCAGCGGCCAGCAGCGCCTCAGAGACGACATCGGCGGCGCGGCTGATACCCAGACCGAGCGCGATGGGGTTGGCACCGGCCGCGACGTTACGCAGACCGTTGTGGATCATGGCTTGAGCCAGCACCGTGGCGGTGGTGGTGCCGTCGCCTGCCACGTCGTTGGTCTTGGTGGCCACCGACTTGACCAATTGCGCACCCAGGTTCTCAAACGGGTCTTCCAGTTCGATCTCCCGGGCGATCGTCACCCCGTCGTTGGTGACGACCGGGCCACCGTATGCCTTGGCCAGGACGACATGCCGGCCCCGGGGCCCGAGGGTGACGCGCACGGCATCAGCGAGTTTGTCGACACCGGCCTCCATCGCCCGGCGCGCGGTCTCGTTGAATTCGATCAATTTGCTCATATGCTGCGTTCCTGACTTTCCCGTTGTGGCGCCCGTGAGCGCGTTCCGCCCCGGAAACCGCCGCGACGAACGCGGAGTTTCCGGGGCGGTTCGCGGTTGCTACTTGTTGACGACTGCCAGCACGTCGCGTGCCGACAGAATCAGGTATTCCTCGCCGTTGTACTTGATCTCGGTGCCGCCGTACTTGCTGTAGATGACGGTGTCGCCCTCTGCGACGTCCAAAGGAATCCGCTTCTCGCCGTCCTCGTCCCATCGGCCGGGGCCGACGGCAACAACGGTGCCCTCCTGCGGCTTCTCCTTGGCGGTATCCGGGATCACCAGACCCGACGCGGTGGTCGTCTCGGCCTCGTTGGCCTGTACGAGGATCTTGTCCTCGAGTGGCTTGATATTCACGCTCGCCACGATGAAGCCCTCCACTGTTATGGCTGTGGCCCGGGGCTGTTCCCCGAGCCGGTCGGTTTTCTACCAGGTGTTCGGCATTCGATCGTTCCCTCACGCCGTCGTCGCGGGTGCCGACGCGGGGGTGGTTCTCCTGCCACCTAGCACTCTATACCGGAGAGTGCTAGCACTCAAGGGGGGTCCTCTGCGATTCGCCGAGGGCCGAATCAGTCCTGTTCGCGGGCCGCGTCGAAGCGCCGGTGGTCGACGAGCAGGTGCTCGGAGACATCCCCGAGCATCTCGACATCGGCGATGCGCTCGGTGTAGTACCAGCCGTCGGCATCGCGGGCGAACCGGTCGTAGTAGCGGCCGACGACGATCGGCGCCAGCGCGACCCCGTCGGTCGCCTGCACGACGCAGAAGGTGGACCGGGCGGTCGCGGTGTCGGCATCGACGATCTCCACGATCAGGTTCAAGACCAGGTGCCGAGTCTTGGGCGTGCCCGGCCCGGCGGATCCGGCTTCCGGAAAGCGCCGGGTGGTCATTGCGAACAGTCCGGCGATGTTCTGCGCACCCGACATCGTCGGTGTCCTGGCACCACCAAAATCCGCCCGGCCGAGCAGTGCGCCCACGCCGTCGAAGTCGCCGGCGTCGAACATCTCCGCACAGCGGTAGACCAGGTCGGTGATCGCCAGCCGGTCCTCGACGACGCTCACCGGACCTGCCCGGCAATCACCGGCAGCCCCGGGTCACTGGCCACGTGCAACGGCGAAGGTTCCGCACCGGCGGCAAGCAGATGGGCGGCGAACGACGCGATCATCGCACCATTATCGGTACACAGTCGCGGTCGTGGAATCCGTAACGCCAAACCCGCTGCGGCGCAACGCTGTTCGGCCAGCTCGCGGAGCCGCGAGTTAGCCGCAACGCCGCCGGCGATCAACAGGGTGGACACGGCGGTATCCGTGGCCGCGCGCACCGCCTTGACGGTCAGCACGTCGGCGACTGCCTCCTGGAACGAGGCGGCGACATCGGCGCCGCGGGCGTCGGGGTGGGATTCCACATAGCGGGCCACCGCGGTCTTGAGTCCGGAGAAGCTGAAGGCATATCGGTCATCTCGCGGGCCGGTCATCCCGCGCGGGAACGCAACAGCGTCGCGATCCCCGGTGCGGGCCAGATCGTCAAGCACGCGCCCGCCGGGATAACCAAGACCCAGTAGCCGCGCCACCTTGTCGTAGGCCTCCCCCGCGGCGTCATCGAGGGTCGCTCCGAGTTGGACGATCGGTAGCGCCAGCGAGCGCACCGCCAGCAGATGGGTGTGGCCGCCGGAGACCAGCAGGGCGACGCACTCGGGCAGCGGACCGTGGTCGTAGACGTCGGCGGCCAGGTGTCCACCGAGATGGTTGACGGCATAGAACGGCACACCCCAGGCGGCGGCGTAGGCCTTGGCGGCGGCCACACCGACCATCAGCGCGCCGGCCAGGCCGGGTCCGATGGTGGCGGCGACGACGTCGGGGCGGTCGATGCCGGCGGTCGCCAGAGCCCGACGCACGGTAGGGCCCAGTGCCTCCAGGTGTGCGCGGGAGGCGATCTCGGGCACCACGCCGCCGAACCGCGCGTGCTCCTCGACGCTGGAAGCGAGCTCATCGGCGAGCAGCGTGATAGTCCCGTCGGCATCAAGGTGGGCGATTCCGACTCCTGTTTCATCACAGGAGCTTTCGATCGCCAGGACGGTGCGGCCGCTCACGGTGGATCCCGCCGCATGGTGAAGGCGTCGGCGCCACTGGCCCGGTAGTAGCGCTTGCGCAGGCCGACGGTCGCGAATCCGAGACTGGTGTAGAGCGCGATGGCTGTCGGGTTGTCGGTGCGGACCTCGAGATAGACCACCGAGTCGGCGTCCGTGAGCAGTTCGGTCATCATGCGGCGGCCGATCCCACGGCCCTGATAGGCCGGGTCCACGCCGATGGTGTGGATCTCGTACTCGAACGGCGGGGTTCGACCAAGCCTGGCGATACCCGCGTAGCCGACGAGGAGGTCGTCGGCCCGGGCTCCGACGTAGCGCGCATGCGGTGCGGCCAGGGCCCGGGTGAATGCCGCCGCAGGCCAGGGGTCGTCGCCGTCGAACAACAGTGTCTCCAGTTCCGCGCACCGGGCCGCATCAGCGGGTGTCAATCCGCCGTAGACGACGTCCACCTCGCTCACCGCCCACGCTCGGCAAGCGTCTTGGCATCCGGCCGGCGCAGGTACAGCGGAATCAGAGGAAGCGGAGCGACCTCCCAGTCGGCAACGGCAGCGACCAGTCCGGCCGGCGACGGCTGGGCGAAGGCCACCAGTTCACCGCCGCCGACTGGGACATCGGCCTGCGCGTCCACACCGGGGCCGTCGATGCGCACGCCATCGCGGTAGCGGGCCCAGTACACCTCCCGGCGGCGCGCGTCGGTGATCACTAGCACCTCACCGCGCGTCTGTCCGCCGATGGCGTCGAGCGAACACACCCCGAACACCGGCACATCCAACGCATGACCGTAGGCCGCCGCAGTGGCCATCCCGACCCGCAGACCGGTAAATGGTCCCGGTCCGCAACCCACCACGACGGCATCGATGGCAGACATCGGCACGCTCGCATCCGCCAGTGCCGCAATCACATTCGGTGTCAGCAACTCCGCGTGAGCATGGACGTCCACACAGACCCGTTGCGCGAGTTCGGTGATCCTCCCCGATTCCTCGCGACTCAACACCCCGGCGATCACCGCCGGGGTGGCGGTGTCGATGGCCAGCACGATGCGGGTCACTGCCGGTTCCACTGCCAGCTCGCCGTTCGGGTCTCGCCGGAGGCCCCGCGCTGCAGGGTCACATCGAGATGATGATCCGACAGTCGCTCGGCCACACCCCGGCCCCACTCAACGACGACGACGGCATCGTCGAGGTCGGTGTCAAGATCCAGGGAGTCCAGTTCGGCGAGGAGGTCGGTCCCGCTGTCAAGCAGCCGGTACACGTCGACGTGCACCATCGCGGGACGGTCGGGCCGCCTCGCCCGGTGCAGCCGTGCCAGCACGTAGGTCGGTGAGGTGACCGGGCCCTCGACGTCCATACCGAGGGCAATCCCCTTGGCCAGGGCGGTCTTTCCGGCGCCCAGCGAACCGGACAGCACGACGACATCACCGGCCCGTAGTTGCCGGCCGAGTCGCTCACCGAGTGCGAGGGTGTCCTCCGCGGTGGCCAGCGAGGCAGTACCGGGTTCGGTGCGGGACTCAGTCACGCGACCGTTCCACCAGCCTAAGCAGCGCGTCGTTGATGACATCCGGTGCCTCCAACTGCACTAGGTGTCCGGCCCCGGGGACGATCACCAATTCCGAATCGGGCAGCACCGCGGCCATCTCCTCCGAATACTTCGCCGGGGTGAGCAGATCGCGACCACCGCAGGCGATCAGCGTCGGGATCCGAGCCAGAACCGGCAGGGCCGCAGTCTCATCGTGCACCTCGAGGGCGTGCAGGAACTCCACCAGGGTGGCGACGTCGGTGCCGTGGATCATGGCCTGGGAGAACTCGACAAGGCGTGGACTGACATCGGCGCCGCCGAATGAGGCATCACGGATAATCGGCCGAATCAGCGACCGGATCGCCCCCCGGGTTCGGTGCACGGCTCCGGGCGCGTACCGGGCGGCGAACCGCACCGCCTCCAAAGCCGGGTTCTGCAGAGCCTCACCCAGTGGGGAGCGGGACAGGCCCTCCGCGGCAGAGGAGATCAGCGCGGCTCCGACGACGCGGCCGGGATAGCGCTGCGGGAACTGCCGGGCGTGGGACAGCACCGTCATACCACCCATCGAATGGCCCACCAGGACCACCGGACCGACCGGAACCATCACCGCCAGAACGGTTTCCAGGTCCAGGCCCAGTTGCGGGACGGTGTAGGTCTCGGTCGCCGCCGATCCGGACTGCCCATGTCCGCGCTGGTCGTAGAACACCATCCGGACCTGATCACCCCGGACCTGATCACCCCGGGGCGCGGCGAGTGCGGTGCGCTGGAAGTGGAAGGAGCCCATCCGCACGCAGAATCCGTGCGCGAACACGATCGTCAGGGGTGCGGTTACCGGGCCGACCTCGCGCACCACCAATGACGTGCCGTCCGGGGTGGTGACGACACAGCCACGGTCGGCGTCGAGCAGTTTGAAGTCCTCGCCCTCGTAGACGTCGTTGATCAGGCGGCGCCGCCGCAGGGCCTTGGTGGCCGACAAGCCGGCGACGGTGCTGATGCCCGCGACACCGGCCAGCAGTCCGGCTTTTCCGCCGGCGCCCAGCAGGGCTTTCCCGCGCGACGCGGACTCGGGCTTATCGGCCATCGACACCGCGTCCGGTGAAGCTGCGCAGCACCCGGCCGCGCGGGCTGGTGACCACCTCGTAGTGAATCGTTCCGAGCAGGTCGGCCCAGTTCTGTGCGGTTGGCTCACCAACCTCGCCCGGCCCGAACAGAATCGCCTCATCACCCTCGGTGACATCAGTCGGCCCAGGGCCCAGATCCACGACGAACTGGTCCATACAGATCCGGCCGACGCCTGGCCGCAACCGCTGATTGATCATCACATTCAGGCGGCCGCTCAGCGACCGGTAGACGCCGTCGGCGTATCCGATCGGCAGCAGTGCGACGGTCGTGTCGACCGGGGCGATCCAGGTGTGGCCGTAGGAAATGCCGTCCCCGGCCCGCACCGGTTTGACCATCGCCACCGGGCAGGTCAGCGTCATGGCCGGCCGCAACCCCATGTCGCCGCGGTTCGGTATCGGGCTCAGCCCGTACACCGCGATCCCCGGGCGCACCATGTCGAAGCCGAAATCTGGCCGGGTCATCGTCGATGGCGAGTTCGACAGATGAGCCACCTCGAAATCAACTCCACGCCTACGGGCCTCGGCAAGCATTTCGGTGAACCGTTGCCCCTGAGCATCATTGAGGGGGTTGTCGGGTTCGTCGCCACTGGCCAGATGCGACATGATGCCCCGGACCCGGATCGCGTCACTGGCAACTGCCCGCGCAAGAGCATCGAGTACATCCGGGTACTCTCGCGAGCCGACGCCGTTGCGGTTCAGGCCGGTGTCGACCTTGATCGTGACCTGCGCAGTGCGGCCGGTACGCGCCACCGCGGCAAGGAGATCCTCGATCTGATGCAGCGCGGAGATACCGATTCCCACGTCGGCGTTCAGCGCCAGATCGAATTGGGTTCCGGGGGCATGCAGCCAAGCCAGCACCGGGGCGGTGATGCCCTCCGCCCGCAGTGCCAGAGCTTCGGCGATGGTGGCGACACCGAGTTCGGCCACACCGGCCGCGATCGCGGTGCGGGCGACTGCGGCGGCGCCGTGGCCGTACCCGTCGGCCTTGACCACCGCCATCACTTCGGCTGAACCGGCATGGGTGAGCAGCACCGACACGTTGTGCGCGATGGCATCAAGGTCGACGACAGCCCGGCCGTTGACCGCGAGGGTCTGGGCGTGTCTGGCCGGTATCGATCCTGTGGTTTGCATGCTCATGTCACCGAAGAGCATTCTCCCATGCGCCCCGTCCCACGCGCAGGCACGCTAATGAGCGAAGCGCTCCTCGGTGAAGTGACCACCCGGCTTGATCTCGGCCAGATGGTCGATCACCGCGCGCAGGTCCTCCCACAGCGAGCGAGCCAGGTCGGCAGAGAACCCCTCGCGCACCACCACCCGCAACACCGCGATGTTTTCGGCACCCTCGGGCATGGTGTAGGCCGGCACCTGCCAGCCGTAGATCCGTAACGCAGCGGAGACGTCGAACTCGTTGTAGCCGAAGTCACCGGACAGCTTGAACGCCACCACCGGGATCTGGGATCCGTCGGAGATGACATCGAAGTGCTCGGACTCGATCAGTTTGTCCGAAAGCCAGCGAGCGGTGTCGGAGAGACAGTTCATGACGCTGGTGTAACCGGCCCGACCCATCCGGAGGAAGTTGTAGTACTGGCCGACGACCTGATTGCCGCCCTTGGAGAAGTTGAGGGTGAAGGTCGGCATATCGCCGCCGAGGTAGTTGACCTTGAATACCAGTTCCTCGGGGAGTTGATCGGAGTTGCGCCACACCACGAATCCGACCCCGGGATAGGTCAGCCCGTACTTGTGCCCACTGACGTTGATCGACGCCACCCGCGGCAACCGGAAGTCCCATTTGAGATCGGGCTGAAGGAAGGGGACGACGAATCCGCCGCTGGCGGCGTCGACGTGCACCGGGACATCGAGTCCGGTGTCCTGCTGGAGTGTGTCCAGCGCGGCACAGATCTCGGCGATCGGCTCGAGTTCACCGGTGTAGGTGGTGCCCAGAATTCCGACCACCCCGATGGTGTCGACGTCGACGGCCTCGACAGCCTGCTCGGGGGTGATCACGTAGCGGTCCTGCGCCATCGGCAGATACCGCGGCTCGACGTCGAAGTAGCGACAGAACTTCTCCCACACCACCTGCACGTTCGAACCCATCACCAGGTTCGGCGTGCGAGTCTTCCAGGCGTCCTTGTCGGTACCGGACACCCGCTGCCGCCAGCGCCACTTCAGTGCCAGACCAGCCAGCATCACCGCCTCCGAGGAGCCCACCGTGGACGCGCCGATCGCGCTGGCGGCGTCGTCGTCGCGCAGATTCTCGGCGTGGAAAAGATCCGCGACCATCGAGATGCAGCGTGATTCGATCGCCGCGGTCGCCGGGTACTCGTCCTTGTCGATCATGTTCTTGTCGAACGTCTCGGCCATCAACTTCTCGGCCTCCGGATCCATCCAGGTGGTCACGAAGGTGGCGAGGTTCAGCCGTGAACTCCCATCGAGCATCAACTCGTCGTGGATGAACCGGTAGGCCGCGGCGGGTTCCATCGCCTCATCGGGAAGCCGCAGCGACGGGATCGGATTGGTGGCTAGCCGGCCGGTGTAGGCGGGTGCGATGGACGGGGACCGGTATTTCACGTGCGGCATGGGCTTTTCTCCTGGTGGACTCACAAAGTGGCGATCGCGTGGCGGATATGGGTAAGGATGCGCGAGGCCGAAGTCGGCGCGGACACCGGTCCCGGATCGGCGGCCGAGGCGTTGGCCGCGCGGGCGTGCACGAAGGCCGCGGCGGCGGTGGCCCGTGCCGGGTGCAGCCCGGCCGCGAGCAGCGCGCCGATGATGCCGGACAACAGATCGCCCGATCCGGCGGTGGCCGCCCAGGACCCGCCGGCCGGATTGAGGTACGTCGCCTGTTCGGAGGCGACGACGGTGACGTTGCCTTTGAGCAGCACGGTCACGCCGAACTCCTGCGCGAGTCGGCGGGCGGCCGCGACCCGGTCGGCGCCCGGAGGTTCGCCGGCCAACCGGGTGTATTCCCCGGCGTGCGGGGTCAGCACGGTCGGCGCCTGCCGGCCCATCACCAGTTGCGGATGCGCCGCGAGCAGTGTCAACCCGTCGGCATCGATGATCACCGGAACGTCGCTGTCGAGGGCGACCGTCAGCGCATCCAATGCCGCCGCGTCGGTGCCCAGGCCCGGACCGACGACCCAGGCCTGGACCCGACCGGCCACCGATGCGCCGGGCGCGACGACGACCTCCGGCCAGTGCGACACCACCTCGGCCGCTGCGGCACCGGCGTAACGGACCATGCCGGAGGTCGCGGCCACGGCGGCACCGGTGCACAGCACCGCCGCCCCGGGATAGGCCGGCGAACCAGCCAGGATGCCCACGACCCCCTGGGTGTACTTGTCGTCGCGGGGCCCGGGTATCGGCCAGCAGGCCCGGACGTCGGCGGCGTCGAGACTCATCAGATCGGTGGGGTGAAGGTCCAGGCCGATATCGACGACCTCGACCCGGCCGCAGTCAGCGAGGGCGTGCACGGGTTTGAGGCCACCGAAGGTCACGGTGAGCGCGGCACGTACCGCCGGCCCGACAACCGACCCGGTCGCAACATCAACGCCACTGGGGACATCGACCGCGACAACCGGGATGCCGGCGTCCCAAACGGCCTCGAAAAGCTGCGCCGCCTCCGGCCGCAGTGGGCCCTGCCCGGAGATGCCCACGACACCGTCGAGCACCAGATCGGTTGCGGGATCGGGCGTCGCGACCACCCGGCCACCGGCGCCGCGGAACGCGGCCAGGGCGCCCGGGTGGGTGCGCTGCGGGGCGAGCAGGATCGCATCCGCCGCCACACCACGGCGTCGCAGCAAGGTCGCCGCCCACAGTGCGTCCCCCCCGTTGTTGCCGGTGCCCGCGATGGCGCAGATCCGGCGGCCGGCGACGCCGGCGGTGCGCGTGCGCAGTTCGACAGCGACGGCGTTGGCCAAACCTGTTGCGGCGCGGCGCATCAGGACTCCATCGGCCAAGCTGGCCAGCAGGGGCGCCTCGGCCGCCCGGATCTGATCAGCGGAGTAGTAGTAGCGCATCGGGCGCTATTCCACGGTGACGGACTTGGCGAGGTTACGCGGTTTGTCGACATCGTAACCACGGGCCCGAGCTACCGACGCCGCGAACACCTGCAACGGGATCGTCGAGAGCAGCGGTTGAAAAAGCGTTGACACCGAAGGGATTTCGATCATGTGATCGGCATAGGGCCGCACCGTGTCGTCGCCGGTTTCCGCGATGACGATCGTGACCGCGCCACGGGCCTGGATCTCCCGGATGTTGCTGAGCATTTTGCCGTGCAGCACGTTCTTGGGCGAGGGCATCACCACGATGACCGGCAGACCGTCCTCGATCAGTGCAATAGGGCCGTGCTTGAGTTCACCGGCCGCGAAACCCTCGGCGTGCATGTAGGCCAATTCCTTGAGCTTGAGCGCCCCCTCAAGTGCGACCGGGTAACCGACGTGGCGACCAAGGAATAGCACGGTCGACGAATCGGCGAAACGCCGACCGAGTTCGGCCACCGAATCGCAGTGCGCGAGTACCTGTTCGACCAGGGCAGGCATCGACTCCAGTTCACGAAATTCGTGCGCCACCTCGTCGGGGTACTTGGTACCGCGGGCCTGGGCCAGTGCTAGGCCGACAAGGTAATTCGCGGCGAGCTGGGCCAGAAATGTCTTGGTTGCCGCCACGCCGATCTCCGGCCCGGCGCGGGTGTAGAGGACGGCATCGGCCTCGCGCGGGATCTGGCTGCCGTTGGTATTGCAGATGGCCAGCACCTTCGCCTTCTGCTCCTTGGCATGCCGCACCGCCTCCAGGGTGTCTGCGGTTTCGCCGGACTGGGATATCGCAATCACCAGCGTGCCGCGGTCCAGAACCGGGTCGCGATAACGGAATTCGCTGGCCAACTCGACTTCCACCGGGAGCCGGGTCCAGTGCTCGATGGCGTACTTGGCCAACAGGCCGGAATGGAAAGCGGTGCCACAGGCGACGATGAAGACCTTGTCGACCTCGCGCAACTCCTGGTCGGAAAGCCGCTGCTCATCCAACACGATGCGGCCGCCGACGAAGTGGCCGAGCAGGGTGTCGGCAACCGCAGCAGGTTGCTCGGCGATCTCCTTGAGCATGAAGTAGTCATAGCCGCCCTTCTCGGCAGCCGAGAGATCCCAGTCGATATGGAAAGGACGAGCATGGTCGGAGGCGTCATTGCCATCGAAGTCAGTAATCCGGTAGCCATCCGCGGTGATCACCACAGCCTGGTCCTGGCCGAGTTCGACGGCGTCGCGGGTGTGGGAGATGAACGCCGCGACATCGGAACCCAGGAACATTTCACCGTCGCCGATCCCGACGACCAGTGGCGTCGAACGCCGCGCAGCCACAATGGTGCCGGGATCGTCGGCATGGGCGAAGACCAGTGTGAAATGGCCTTCGAGTCGCCGCACGACCGCCAGCGCCGAGCCGACGAAATCCCCGGCGGTGGCACCCTCGCGATAGGCGCGGGCCACCAGATGCACGGCGACCTCGGTGTCGGTGTCGCTGGTGAACTCCACGCCGTCGGCCTCAAGTTCGCCGCGCAGCGCGGCGTAGTTCTCGATGATTCCGTTGTGCACCACGGCGAAGTCACCGGCGGCGTCGCGATGCGGGTGCGCGTTGCGGTCGGTAGGGCGGCCGTGGGTGGCCCAGCGGGTGTGGCCGATGCCGGCCGTTCCACTCCACTGGCTGGAGTCGGACTGGCTGGAGTCGGACTGGCTGGAGTCGGACTGGCTGGAGTCGGACTGGCTGGCGTCGGACTGGGCCAGCGCGGACTCCAGGTTGGCCAGGCGGCCGGCCCGACGGCAAACGACGAGCCCGCCCTGCCCGTCGAGGATGGCCAGTCCGGCGGAGTCATAGCCCCGGTACTCCATCCTGCGCAGGGCGTCGACGACGACCTCACGGGCGGGACGGTGCCCCACGTACGCCACGATTCCGCACACGAGTATCCAGGGTAGTCCTCCGGCACCCCCGGCACTGTGGGCTACCGTCGCAGGGTGGCTCGCCGCAACCGCAAGCTCTTCGCCGCGCTGACCCGGCCCGGACCGCATCGAGTGCTGCGCGGTGACCTGGGGTTTGCCGGCATTCCCGGTGCTGTGTACACCCCCGCATCGGGCTTGGGACTGCCCGCGGTGGCCTTCGGCCACGATTGGCTCACCGAGGCCGGCCATTACGCCGATACCTATGAGCACCTGGCGAGTTGGGGCATCGTCACGGCCGCGCCGGACACCCAGCGCGGTCTGGCCCCCTCGGTGCTGACGCTGGCCGCCGATCTCGGCGCCACCCTGGACGTGATCACCGGTGTGCGACTGGGCTCCGGTGAGATCAGCGTGAATGCGCAGAAGCTCGGCCTGGCCGGGCATGGATTCGGCGCCGCGGCAGCGGTGTTCGCCGCGGCTGGTGGCCGGGCCTCGGCCGTGGCGGCCGTTTTCCCGTCGGTCACCACACCGTCGGCGCAGGAATGCGCAGCGACCCTGGCTATCCCGGGTTTGGTGCTGGCCACCCCCGATGATCGGAAGTCGCTGCGCACCGATGCCCTAGAGGTCGCGCAGTCCTGGGACGGCGCTGTACTTCGGGTGATCGACAAAGCCAACGCGGCGGGCCTGGCCGAAAAACGCCGCGCGCTGCGACTGCTTGGTTTCCCGGGACCGAGTTCGCGCACGCAGAAGACCGTGCGGGCATTGCTCACCGGCTTCTTCCTGTTCCACCTGACCGGCGACGAGACCTACCGTGAATTCGCTGACACCGACGCCGAGTTGCCGCACACCGCCCTGCCCGACCCCGATGCCCCGGCGGTCACCCACGAGGACCGCATCGTCGCACTGTTCCGGTAGCGTCCGGCGTTATGCGCACCGGGGTTTTCCTGTCCTACGCCGGCGGTTTCAAGGAGTCGGTCGAGCAGGTCGTCGTCGTGGAGTCCCACGGCGTCGATGTCGTCCTGGTTGCCGAGGCCTATTCCTACGACGCGGTGAGCCAGTTGGGTTATCTCGCGGCGCGGACCTCGACCATCGAACTGGGATCCGGCGTCTTCCCGATCTACACCCGCACCCCGACCCTGCTGGCGATGACGGCCGCCGGACTGGACTACGTCAGTGATGGCCGCTTTCGGTTGGGTATCGGGACGTCGGGTCCACAGGTGATGGAGGGTTTCCACGGCGTGCCGTTCGACGCGCCGATGGGCCGTACCCGGGAGGTCGTTGAGATCTGCCGACAGGTGTGGCGCCGAGAGAAAGTCTCCCATCAGGGCCGCAATTATCAGATTCCCTTGCCGCCGGATCGCGGTACCGGGCTGGGCAAGCCGCTGCGTCTGATCAATCATCCGGTGCGCGAACAGATCCCGATTCACATCGCCTCGCTGGGATCGCAGAACGTCGCCCTGACGGCGGAGATCGCCCAGGGTTGGCAACCGGTGTTCTTCTACCCCGAGCGAGCCGACCTGGTCTGGGGTGACGCACTGCGGGCCGGAACGGCCAAGCGCGACCCCGCACTGGGTGACCTCGACGTGATGGTGGGTGTTTCGCTAGCCATCGGAGACAACGTCGAGGAACGACTGAACTGGGCCAAACCCCAACTGGCGCTGTACATCGGCGGCATGGGAGCCAAGGGAAAGAACTTCTACCACAACGTCGCCACCCGGTACGGGTTCGGCGACGCCGCCGATCGCATCCAGGAGTTGTATCTGTCGGGACGCAAGGAAGAGGCGATCGCGGCGGTGCCCGACGAATTGGTGCGCAACGTGTCGCTGATCGGCCCGCGCGGTTACGTCAAGGAGCGGATCGCCGCCTTCGCCGAAGCGGGTGTGACAACTCTGCTGGCCTCTCCCGTCACCGCTGACGCGACCGAGTACATCGACTTCGTCGAACAACTGCAGCGGTTGGTGCACTGAGCCGCCTCAACCGCCGATCTGCGGAAGTTCGTCCGCAGCGATCTCGCACGGGGTTTCGGTGTCCGCGGACTCGGCGGCCAGAGGAGCGGGGGCGTTCCCCGGCTCCGGTGCGGGTGCGGGTACGGGCTCGGGTTCGGGTTCAGGTTCCGGCTCGGGCTCGGGCTCGGGTACGGGCTCGGGCTCAGGTTCCGGCTCGGGCTCAGGTTCCGGCTCGGGCTCGGGCTCGGCGTCAGGTTCCGGTTCCGTCTCGGGTTCGGGTTCCGGTTCCGGTTCGGAGTCCAACTCCGGGTCCAATTCGGAGTCCAACTCCGGGTCCAATTCGGAGTCCAACTCCGGGTCCAATTCGGAGTCCAACTCCGAGTCCAATTCGGAGTAGGAGCCCAGCGCCTCGGCGATCTGGGCGATCAGTCCGGTCAGTGCGCCACCGAGATTGGGCAACGCCGGCACCCCGGGCGGCACCGCCGGCGGCGGCATGGGCGCCGCGAACTGAGACATCGGGAGCTCACCGAGCCGGTTGGAGGCGTCGCCATAGGCCGCACCGACCGCCCGGTCCCTCGGGTCGCTCGGGTCGCTGGGGTCGCTGGGGTCGCTGGGGTCTAGCGGCGGGTACGAGTCGCCGTTGACGTCGTCCGGCAGCGGCGCCTCGTCCTCCGCGTCCGCCAGCACTCCCAAGTTCTCCGAGAGTGACCCCAACACAACGGCTGCACCCCGCAATGCCGTCACAATGTCTGCCGCCGCAGCACAATTCCGCGATACGAAGTCAACGGCACCGGCGCCGGCATCGCTACGCCACCCCTCCACCAGCAGATCCAGTGCCCCGCGCTGGACCCCAAGTGCTTCCTCGGCTGCATCGGCCGCGGCTGTCAGTGCAGCACCGTCGGATTGCAGTGCCTCCAGGGCGAGCCGTACCCCGCCATCGGATGTCATATCAGCGCTGCAACTGCGCGCGATTCGGCGTCGCCGTACCGGTCGGCTCCGACGCGCAGCGCTGCACCGGTCTCACGGGCCGCGACGGCCCATTGGGTCACATCCGCGACCAGGCGGTCGAGAACTTCCCGGACCGCAGCCCCCGCCGCGCCATAGTCGCGGCCCGCCGCAACGGCGTCGAACCTCAGGTCGGCAAGGTGTGCGCGGAGAATCCCGAGCACGATGTCGGCGGCGGTGTCCATCCGCAGCGCTGCCGCCCGCAGTGCGGCCGGGTCGACCGACGTTATTCCCATAACGGGTATGACGCAGCGGAGCTACCCGCGGTTCCGCCGAACCGGTCGGACTCAGCCCTCGGCGCTGACCGACTTCGCGACCCGATCGGCAACCTGCCGAGCGGTGTCCTCATCGGACGCCTCCACCATGACACGAACGAGCTGTTCGGTCCCTGAGGGCCGCAACAGGATTCGGCCGGTATCACCGAGTTCGGCCTCGGCTTGCGCGACGGCGCTGCGCACTGCGGGAGCCTGCGCGACAGTGGCCTTGTCGGCGACCTCGACATTGATCAGTACCTGTGGAATCGACCGCATGGGCGCAGCCAACGCGGCCAGCGACAACTGGGTCTGCGCCATCCGGGACATCAGTCGCAGGCCGGTGACGAGGCCGTCCCCGGTAGTCCCGAATGCGGGCATCACGATGTGTCCGGACTGCTCTCCACCCAGGCTGTAACCGCCGGACCGCAGTTCCTCAAGCACATAGCGGTCCCCCACACCGGTTGTGCGGACCTCGATCCCCGCCTCGCGCATCGCCAGATGTAGGCCGAGATTGCTCATGACCGTTGTGACCAGGGTGCTGGCGCTGAGTTCGCCGGACTCCTGCATGGCCAATGCCAGTACCGTCATGATCGCGTCACCATCGATGACCTCACCACCGGCATCCACCGCCAGGCACCGGTCGGCGTCACCGTCGTGAGCCAGCCCCAGATCGGCACCGTGGTCCACGACCGCAGACTGCAACTGGGCAAGATGAGTCGAGCCGCAGCCGTCGTTGATGTTGAGCCCGTCCGGTTCGGCGCTGATCGCGATCACTCGCGCTCCGGCCGCGGCATAGGCGCGCGGGGCGGCCGTCGACGCCGCGCCGTTGGCGCAGTCGACCACGACGGTGAGTCCGCCGAGTTCGATGCCGGCGGCGGCGATGTGGGCAAGATAGCGGTCGAGCGCGTCCGGCGCTGGAAGCACCCGGCCGAGTCCGGCGCCCACCGGACGCAACCCGGGACCCTGGGCAAGCAACTCCTCGATACGGTCCTCGGCGTCATCATCGAGTTTGTGACCACCGGGGCCGAAAATCTTGATGCCGTTGTCCGGCATCGGGTTGTGTGACGCCGAGATCATCACGCCGAAATCGGCCCCGTAGGCGGCGGTCAGGTGCGCCACTGCCGGGGTCGGCAGCACGCCCACGCGCAGGACGTTCACGCCCTCACTGGTGAGCCCGGCAATCATCGCCGCCTCCAGCATTTCACCGCTGGCTCGGGGATCGCGGCCGACGACCGCCGTGCTGCGTTTGGCCGGCTGATCGGGCTTATCAGACCCATCGGGCCGCGCGAGGCGCCGGGCCGCGGCCGAACCGAGAGCCAGAACTAGCTCCCCGGTCAGGTCGCGGTTGGCGACGCCCCGCACGCCGTCGGTTCCGAATAATCGGCCCATGAAGGTGCCGACTCAGCGCTTGCTGTACTGCGGCGCCTTACGGGCCTTCTTCAGGCCGTACTTCTTACGCTCAATGGCACGCGGATCGCGGGTGAGAAAGCCGGCCTTCTTCAGCGCCGGCCGATCCTCGGGCTGTACCAGGATCAATGCACGCGCGATCGCCAGCCGCAGCGCGCCGGCCTGGCCGGAGGGGCCACCGCCGTCGAGGTGGGCGTGGATGTCGAAGCTGTCCACCCGATCGACGATCACCAGCGGCGCCTTGATGAGCTGCTGGTGCACCTTGTTGGGAAAGTAGTTCTCCAGGCTGCGACCGTCGAGGTTGAACTGCCCGGTGCCCGGCATCAGCCGAACCCGCACCACGGCCTCCTTGCGGCGGCCGACGGTCTGGATCGGCTGATCCATGACCACCGGCTCCCGCCGCTTGGGCGGCGCTTCAGTTGCCGCGGGCGCTTCGGTTGCCGCGGGCGCTTCGGTTGCCGTCGGCGGTTCGGTTGCCGTCGGCGGTTCGGTTGCCGTCGGCGGTTCGGTTGCCGCGGGCGCTTCGGTTGCCGCGGGCGCTTCGGTCCCGTTCTCGTCGGTCACGTTGTCGTCAGTCACTGGGCCACCTGCTTGATCTCGAACGGAATCGGCTGCTGCGCGGAATGCGGATGATCCGGACCGGTGTAGACCTTCAACTTCTTCTGGATCTGCCGACTCAGTTTGTTGTGCGGGAGCATGCCGACGATCGCCTTCTCGACGACACGGTCGGCATGTTTCTGCATCTCTTCTCCCACGGTGCGCGCGCGCAGACCGCCGGGATAACCCGAGTGGCGGTACGCCATCTTGTTGTTGAGCTTGTCGCCTCCGATGGCGACCTTGTCGGCGTTGACGACGATGACGAAATCGCCACCATCGACGTTGGGCGTGAATGTCGGCTTGTGCTTGCCGCGCAGCAGATTGGCTGCAGCGACCGCAAGTCGGCCGAGCACCACGTCGGTGGCGTCGATGACGTACCACGCATGCGTGGTGTCACCGGCCTTCGGCGTGTACGTGGACACAGCGGTTACCTCTCCTGTTTCGGGTGGATCCCGGCAGACCCGGGTGCCGGCCGGGCATCGACGGCGGAAGAACTCGGCGACCAGCACTGACCCGAGACCCCGGCTTACCCCGCGAGCGAACCCGCGTTGCACCGCATGCCGAAGGATGAGCCTACCTGCGACGATCCGTGCAGGTCAAAACGGCCGCCCAGCCAACCGTTGGGCGGTCCCGACGGCTCTCCTCCGTCGGGACCGCCCAGCGGTCGGAGCGCCACCCCTACCGAGTAGGACGCTCAGGGTCCGTCGGGGGTTCCCAGTTCGCGCGCGCTGCGCACCGCCTGCTCGCACGGACCGCGGACGACGTCCTCCTCACCCGGGGCGCTTTGGCAGCCGATGCCAATCCGGGTCGACCCGGACAGCACCACCGACCAGTCGACGACGCGTCCGGCCCGCACCTCCCGGTAGGTCACCGCCGGACGTCCGGCCACCTCGACGGCCGGGCGGAAGCCGACGAAAACCCCGGGGGTCGCAGCGGCGACCGCATCGCCGAGCACCTCGGCGGCCTGGGCCAGGGTGCTGCCCGGCGCGTAGGCCGCGGTGATGTGCAGGGCGACGTCGGCATCGGTGGGTGAGTCCACCTGCACCCGCCGGGACCCAGACCCGGACCGCACCCGTTCGATGTTCCAGTGCGACGGAACCTCGACCACGATCCGGCCCTCCACCAGGTTCACCGCCGCCGGTGCCGGTGCACCGCCGTCGGGGCGCAGCGTCGCGACCGCGGCACCGACCAACTCGCGCCCCTCGGACAGACCCAACTCGCGCCCAACGGGCAGAACCAGGGCTACCAATACCCCCGACGCGACCAGGAACGCCGCGACGAGTCCGCGAATGCGTCGCCGGGCGGGGACGGCTCCGGCGATCGCGGCGACGTCGACGTCACGGGCAGACCGACCGCGGGCCGCCAGGGCGACCCGAAGCCTCTCCGCGGTCTGGGCCGACCCGGCGATCCCGGCTGGGGCATCGAGGAGAACATCGCCGCACTGGTCGGACTCCGCCGCAACCGCTGCAACCGACTCGATGTTCCCACGGCCGAACACCCGCTGTCCCGGACCAGCCACAGCCACGAACTCCTCGGCGATCTCGATGACCGGTCCGACCAGGCCGGCCGCGCGGGCAACCTCGGACCGGCTGACCGCAACCACCTTCCGGGTCGTGCCCGACGACCGCACGACGAGGTCGATCCGCGCTCGCGACCACCAGGACGGGTGCACGATCACCACCGGATCCCGGGAATCGCCCAGGATCGAAGACATCATCGCGCGCATGAGTGCGGCGACCGCGACCGGTCGCTCGTCGAACAGTGCCACGTCGTCGTCGATCCCGTCGAGGACCGCCGACACCATCGCCTCGTCGGGCCGAGCGGCCGAGCGGCCACGCAACACCTGCACGCCTGCGGGGCCGACTTCGACGACCGTGACAGCGGTTGATCGCGGCACCCCGATGGTCGTCACCACCGCCTCAAAATAGGGCTCTCCGAACCCGGGGCACGCCGGGAATCCACAGGCGGGGTCCCCCGCCGCCGCATCTGTACGATCGTTGCGTGACGTCAACCGTGTCCCTCCGCACTTGCGCAGGTGCGGCTACTTTTGCTGCCGCCGCGATCATCAGCGCACTGCCCTCAGCGCCACCCGCCAACGCAGTGGTGTGCAACGACATCGAAGTGGTGTTCGCCCGCGGTACCAGCGAACTGCCTGGAATCGGACGTGTCGGCGAGGCATTCGTCAGCGATCTGGCGGCCCGGGTCGGCAACCGCAGCGTGGGGGTCTACGGCGTGAACTACCCCGCCAGCTACGACTTCCTGACCGCCGCCGACGGCGCCAATGACGCCAGTGCCCACATTCAGAACGTCGTGAACAACTGTCCCGGCACCAGGCTGGTGCTGGGCGGCTACTCCCAGGGCGCGGCGGTCATGGACATCATCACCTCGGTGCCCTTCCCGGCGATCGGTTTCACTAATCCACTTCCGCCCAACGTCCCCGACCGTGTGGCGGCAGTGGCGGTTTTCGGCAACCCGACGGCAAGGATCGGCCTGCCACTGACATCGAGTCCGGTCTACGGCACCCGCGCGATCGATCTCTGCAACGCCGGTGACCCGGTGTGCTCGAACGGCAATGACGTCCCAGCTCATCGCAGCTATGGCCCGGACGGACTCACCAGCCAAGCCGCCGCGTTTGTCGCCGGACTGCTCTAGGACCGGGGCCAATGCGAATCCTCACCGCGCTCCTGACCGCTGCCGCGCCGGCGGCACTCATTGCTGCCGCGCCCACCGCACACAGCGCGCCATGCCCGGACGTGGAATTGATCTTCGCCCGCGGCACCAGCGAACCGGTGGGAGCCGGTCGGGTGGGGCAGGCACTCGCCAGCCAGTTGGCGCCTCAACTCGGCGGGCGCAGCCTCGGCATCTACGGCGTCAACTATCCAGCCACCTACGACTTCCTGGCCGCCGCCGACGGCGCCGCCGACGCCACCAATCGGATCGCGGCGATGTCGCAGCAGTGCCCGTCGACCCGATACGTTCTCGGTGGCTATTCCCAGGGCGCGGCAGTGGTCGATATGTTGGTGGGCATTCCGCCGTTGGGCGACAAGGTCGGCGAAATCGGATCGGCGCCACCGTTGCCAACGGTGCTCGCCGACAAGGTGGCGGCGGTGGCGGTGTTCGGGAATCCCTCCGCCAAATTCGGCAAGCCGGTCTCGATCGCGATGATGCCCTTCGCCGGCAAGGGGATCGATTTGTGTAACGACGGCGACCCGATCTGCTCTCAGGGCCGCAATCCGTTCGCGCACACCAGTTACGAGAAGACTCCCCTGGTGGGCCAGGCTGCCGGATTTGTGTCCAGCTTGCTCTGAGCCGCATGAATCTGCCCTTGGCGGCGGGATCGGGGCTCCAGCTAGGATGACGTGATGCACGTGAGACGGGTGAGCACTGTGGTGTCGGTGATCTCCGGCGCCGCGGCCCTGTGGCTCGCCCCGCCCGCGTCGGCCGCACCGTGCCCGCAGGTCGAGGTGATCTTCGCCCGAGGTCGAAGCGAGCCACCGGGCGCCGGACAGGTCGGCAACGCGTTCGTCGATGCCCTGCGGTCGAAGACCGCCAAAAGTGTCGGCTCCTACGCCGTGAACTACCCGGCGGATACCGAGGTCATCGAGGGTGCCAACGACATGAGCAACCGCATCACCTTTGTGGCGGCCAACTGCCCCGGCACCGCCATGGTGCTGGGCGGCTACTCCCTCGGTGCCGCGGTCGCGGACATCGTGCTCGGCGCTTCCACGGCGATGTTCGGTTACACCAATCCGCTGCCGCCTGAGATGAGCGACCGCATCGCTGCGGTGGCATTGTTCGGCAACGGCACCATTCCCTTCTTCGGTCCGGTATCCGAAATCAGTCCCCTGTATGGCGGCAAGACCATCGACCTGTGCACCGAAACCGACCCGATCTGCAGTGGGGGCCTCAATCCCGACGACCCCATCGGAGACTTCGTCGGCAAATGGTCGGCTCACCTGCAACCTGCCTACATTGACTCCGGCCTGGTTGACCAAGCCGCCACCTTCGCCGCGGCTCGCCTCTAGTCGCCGGAACGTACGTCCCGGGTCACAGCAGCGCGCGCAGCCAATTCTTCGTCGGGGGGGTAGTCGACCGCCATGAGGGTGAGCCCTCGGGCGGGGGCAGCCGCAAAATCACCGGAGCGCTCTCTGGCGGCCAATTGCGTTGCGCACCAGCCTGGTTCGCGCCGGCCCTCGCCGACCGCAAGCAGCGCGCCTACCAATGACCGCACCATCGACCAACAAAAGGCATCGGCGGTGACGTGCGCGGTGACCAGGTCTGCGTTACGGATCCAGTCCAACCGCTGCAGTTCGCGGATGGTCGTCGCGCCCGGCCGGTGTCGGCAGTACGCGGCGAAATCATGCAAGCCCAGCAGTGAGCGCGACGCGGTCGCCATCGCGTCGATGTCCAGCGCTCGCGGCCACGGTGTGACGAATCGGGACTCCTGTGGATCTGCGCCGTGGGGGGCCAGCGTCAAACGATAAACGTAGTGCCGGCGCAGTGCTGAGAAGCGCGCGTCGAATCCCGCCGGTGCCCGGCTGATCTGGCGCACCCGGACATCGTCGGGAAGGAATCGGGCGAGCCTGCGCAGCAGCGCGGCGAACTCGCCTTCGGCATGGTCGGCGTCCCGCGAGTAGGCGTTGCTCAGCGCACCGGAGTCGATATCGGTATGCGCCACCTGACCACTCGCGTGCACGCCGGCGTCGGTGCGCCCGGCGGCGAACAATCGCACGGGCGACCGAAACACGGTCGACAACGCCTCGTCGAGGACCCCCGCTACGGTGCGAACCCCGCTTTGGGCCGCCCAGCCGTGGAAGTCCGTGCCGTCGTAGGCGATATCGAGCCGGAGTCGCACCGGCCCGTCGTCAGGACTCGTCAGCCTCGGCCGATTCTTCGGCCGTCTGGGCATCGGCGATCGCCGCGTCTTCGGCTTCGATCTCCTCGAGTGGAGTCTCGACGGCGGCTACCGGGGCGGCAGCCTTCTTGGCGGCCTTGGTGGCCGCACGGCGCGCCCGATCGGCTTCGGAGGTGACGGTCTTCTCCCGCACCAGTTCGATGACGGCCATCGGGGCGTTATCGCCCTTGCGCGCCTCCACCTTGATGATGCGGGTGTAGCCACCGCTGCGATCGGCGAAGAACGGACCGATCTCGGCGAACAGGGCGTGCACCACGTCCTTGTCGCGGATCTTCTTCATCACCTCACGCCGGTTGTGCAGCGTGCCCTTCTTGGCATGGGTGATGAGCTTCTCGGCGTAGGGCCGCAGCGCCCGGGCCTTGGGCTCGGTGGTCGTGATCCGGCCGTGCTCGAACAGCGACGCGGCCAGGTTGGCCAGCAGCGCCTTCTGGTGCGAGGACGACCCGCCGAGGCGAGGCCCCTTGGTGGGCTTGGGCATTGCGACTATCTCCTAGGTGGGCCGGGAAGGGCGGTGGGTCAGAGTTGTTCGGTTTCGGCGTAGTCCTGGCCGGCGTCGAGGTCGTAGGAGGCGTCGGCGCTCCAGGTGCCGGTGGCCACGTCGTAGCCCGCGATTTGCGACGGATCGAAGCTGGCCGGGGAATCCTTCAGCGACAGGCCCAACTGGTGGAGTTTGATCTTCACCTCGTCGATGGACTTCTGACCAAAGTTCCGGATGTCCAGCAGATCGGACTCCGTGCGCGCCACCAATTCGCCGACGGTGTGCACGCCCTCACGCTTGAGGCAGTTGTACGAGCGAACGGTCAGGTCCAGGTCGTCGATCGGGAGTCCGAACGCAGCGATGTGGTCAGCCTCGGCCGGCGACGGGCCGATCTCGATACCTTCGGCCTCCAGGTTCAGTTCCCTTGCCAGCCCGAACAATTCGACCAGGGTCTTGCCCGCAGAGGCCAGTGCGTCGCGCGGACTGATGGAATTCTTTGTCTCCACATCAAGGATCAGCTTGTCGAAGTCGGTGCGCTGCTCGACGCGGGTCGCCTCGACCTTGTAGGTGACCTTCAACACCGGCGAGTAGATGGAATCGACCGGAATACGGCCGATCTCTGCGCCGGAGGCCTTGTTCTGCACCGCCGGAACGTATCCACGGCCGCGCTCGACGACGAGCTCGATCTCGAGTTTGCCCTTGTCGTTCAGGGTGGCGATGTGCATGTCGGGGTTGTGCACGGTGACGCCGGCGGGCGGCACGATGTCACCGGCGGTGACTGCGCCGGGACCCTGCTTGCGCAGGTACATGGTGACCGGCTCGTCTTCGTCTGAGGACACCACGAGACCTTTGAGGTTGAGGATGATGTCGGTGACATCTTCCTTGACGCCCGGCACGGTGGTGAACTCGTGCAACACACCGTCGATGCGGATACTCGTCACAGCGGCGCCGGGGATCGAGGACAGCAGCGTACGGCGCAGTGAATTGCCCAGGGTGTAGCCGAATCCGGGCTCGAGCGGCTCGATGATGAACTGCGAGCGGTTCTCGACAATGACGTCTTCGCCCAGGGTGGGCCGCTGAGAAATCAGCATTTCTTCTGGTATCTCCTTCTCGGCATCCGCTATTTGATGCCGTTGGGTGAGCCGCGGAACGGATGTCCCGCAGGTCTACTTGGAATAGAACTCGACGATGAGCTGCTCGGCGAGCGGCACCTGAATCTGCTCGCGCGTGGGCAGCTGGTGGATCAGGATGCGCTGGCGCTCGCCGATGACCTGCAGCCAGGACGGAATCGGGCGGTCGCCCGAGGTCTCCCGGGAGATCTGGAACGGCAGGGTGTTCAGCGATTTGTCCCGAACATCGACGATGTCGTACTGCGACACCCGGTAGCTCGGCACATTCACCTTGACGCCGTTGACCGTGAAGTGGCCGTGGCTGACCAGCTGTCGGGCCATCCGACGGGTGCGTGCCATCCCGGCCCGATAGATGACGTTGTCCAGCCGGCTCTCCAAGATCCGCAACAGGTTCTCGCCGGTCTTGCCGGTCGAGCGGTTGGCCTCTTCGTAGTAGCGGCGGAACTGCTTCTCCATCACGCCGTAGGTGAAGCGGGCCTTCTGCTTCTCCTGCAGCTGCTGGCGGTATTCGCTCTCCTTGATCCGCGCGCGGCCGTGCTGGCCGGGCGGATAGGGACGCTTCTCGAAGGCCTGATCGCCGCCGACGAGGTCGACGCCCAGCCGACGCGATTTACGAGTGATTGGTCCGGTGTAACGAGCCATGGTGTGTGCCTTCCCTTCCTAGACTCGGCGCCGCTTGGGCGGACGGCAGCCGTTGTGCGGCTGCGGAGTGACATCGGAAATCGCTCCGACTTCCAGGCCGGCCGCCTGCAGCGAGCGAATCGCGGTCTCCCGGCCCGAGCCCGGGCCTTTGACGAACACGTCGACCTTCTTGACACCGTGCTCCTGGGCCTTGCGGGCGGCGTTCTCCGCAGCCAGCTGGGCGGCGAAGGGAGTCGACTTGCGTGACCCCTTGAAGCCGACATGGCCGGACGACGCCCAGGCGATGACGTTGCCCTGGGGGTCGGTGATGGACACGATGGTGTTGTTGAAGGTGCTCTTGATATGCGCCACACCGTGCGGGACGTTCTTCTTTTCCCTACGGCGGGTCTTCTGAACCTTCTTGGCAGCGGAAGCTTGCCCGGTCTTTTTTGCAGGTGGCATGTCTACTTGGCCTTCTTCTTGCCGGCGATGGTGCGCTTGGGTCCCTTGCGGGTACGCGCATTGGTCTTCGTCCGCTGACCGCGGACGGGCAGCCCGCGGCGGTGCCGCAGGCCCTGGTAGCAGCCGATCTCGATCTTGCGACGGATATCGGCCTGCACCTCGCGGCGCAGGTCGCCTTCGACCTTGATGTTGCCTTCGATGTATTCACGCAACTGCGTCAGTTGGTCGTCGGTGAGGTCCTTGCTGCGCAGATCCCGGTCAATGCCGGTCGCGGCGAGGATCTCCTGGGATCGGGTGCGCCCGATACCGAAGATGTAGGTCAGCGCGATCTCCATGCGCTTGTCGCGCGGAAGATCCACGCCCACTAGTCGGGCCATGTGTCGGCGTTCCTCTTTTTCCTGCGGAGGTCTGTTCCCAGTCCATCCCGGAGGTTTCCGGGGCCCGGCCTCCGTTCCGGGCGTGCGCACCCGGCGTATCCGAGTGTTGGTTCTGGGAGGTCTTCATTGAGTTGTGTTCGGCGCCGGCAGCGGCGTCGGGCCTGGAACTGATTACCCCTGGCGCTGCTTGTGGCGGGGATCAGAGCAGATCACCATTACCCGGCCATGACGACGGATCACCCTGCACTTGTCGCAGATCGGCTTGACGCTCGGGTTCACCTTCACGGCCTGTTGATCCTTCTAGTCAGTTCTTGTCAGTTGTCGTTCCCGGCCCGTGTCGTAGCCGGATTGGGGCGCTACTTGTACCGGTAGACGATGCGGCCCCGGGTCAGGTCGTAGGGCGATAACTCCACGACGACCCGGTCCTCGGGCAGGATGCGGATGTAGTGCTGCCGCATCTTGCCGCTGATGTGAGCGAGTACTTTGTGACCGTTCTCCAACTCAATGCGGAACATCGCATTGGGAAGGGGCTCGACCACGCGGCCCTCGACCTCGATGGCACCGTCTTTCTTGCCCATATCCTCACAGATTCTTGTTCTTGCGCTGGTGGTCATTCCCGGGCAGCCTTCGCCCGACCACACGTGAGCCGGAGGAAAGATTCGTTCCAGGACAGGGCACGCAAGAGTCGGCGCGAGTACCGCACCGTGTTCCGAGGATACCCGCAGGGCACGCGCTTCTCCAAAATGCGCCCGATAGGCTCCCCTGATGCGGCTCTTGGTCACCGGCGGCGCGGGCTTCATCGGTGCGAACTTCGTCCACGGCACGGTGCGGGACCGCCCCGACGTCGAGGTCACGGTGCTGGATGCGCTGACCTACGCGGGGAGCGCGGAGTCGTTGACGGCCCTGGGCGATGAGATCCGCCTCGTCGACGGCGATATCAACGACGAATCGCTGGTCGAGGCCTTGGTCGGCGCGAGCGACGCGGTGGTCCACTTCGCGGCCGAAACCCATGTGGACAACTCGCTGGCGGACCCGACTCCCTTCCTGCGCAGCAATGTCGACGGCACCTTCATTGTGCTCGAGGCGGTGCGCCGGCACGGCGTCCGGCTACACCACATCTCCACCGACGAGGTCTATGGGGACCTGCCGCTGAACGAGAAAGTCCGCTTCACGGCCGCTACGCCGTACAACCCGTCCAGCCCGTACGCCGCCAGCAAGGCCGCCGCCGATCTGCTGGTCAGGGCATGGGTGCGGTCCTTTCGCGTGCAGGCCACGATCTCGAATTGCTCCAACAACTACGGGCCCTACCAGCACGTGGAGAAGTTCATCCCGCGCGCGATCACCAACGTCCTGACCGGCCGGCGGCCCAAGTTGTACGGCGCCGGCGCCAATGTCCGGGACTGGATTCACGTCGACGACCACAACAGCGCGGTGTGGCGGATCCTCGAGGACGGTGTCGCGGGGCGAACCTATCTGATCGGCGCGGACGGCGAACGCGATAACGCCTCGGTGCTCAGGTTGATCCTGGAGCTGATGGATCACGACCCCGACGACGTCGAACACGTCACCGACCGGGCGGGCCACGACCTGCGCTACGGCATCGACTCCACCGCTCTGCGTGAGGAACTGGGTTGGGTACCTCAGCACACCGACTTCACCGAGGGTTTGCGCACCACCATCGAGTGGTACCGGGACAACAAGTGGTGGTGGGGTCCGCTCAAGGCCGACGTCGAGGCTCGCTACGCCGAACGGAATCAGTGAGATGGGAGTGCGCGAGCTCGCGGTGCCGGGGGCGTGGGAGATCACTCCGCGCCTGCATGCCGATACCCGCGGCACCTTCTTCGAGTGGTTCACCGAGGCCGGCTTCGCCGAGATGGCGGGGCATGCCTTCGACCTGCGGCAGGCGAACTGTTCAGTGTCGGCATCCGGCGTTCTGCGAGGCCTGCACTTCGCGCAGCTACCACCCAGCCAGGCCAAATATGTGACATGCGTACGGGGGGCGGTGTTCGACGTCGTCGTCGACATTCGCCTCGGCTCCCCCACCTATGGCCGTTGGGATTCGGTCCTGCTCGACGACATCGATCGGCGCTCGGTTTACATCTCCGAGGGACTGGCGCATGGATTCCTTGCGCTGCAGGATGATTCGACCGTGATGTATCTCTGCTCGACACCGTACGCACCGGAGCGCGAAGTCACCATTGCCGCCTGCGATCCGGCGATCGGAATCGACTGGCCATTGCCGGATTCACAACTCCGGCTGTCCGATCGCGACGCCGAGGCGCCCACCCTCGCCGAGGTGCGGTCGGCTGGGCAGTTACCGGACTGGACGCAGGCTCAAGGGTTCATCGCCGGATTGCGTGCGCGGCTTGCCAGCAGAAACGATATTTACTAGGATATGCAAGTATCTCCTCCACCCCGGTCGGAAGGCAGTTCATGAGCACGACAATTCAGCACTTCATCAATGGTCGGCGTGACAACCTGGCCAGCACCCGCACCGCGGACGTGTTCAACCCCAGCACCGGCGAGGTCCAGGCCCAGGTGCTGCTCGCCTCGGCGGCCGACGTTGACGTGGCCGTTGCCGTGGCGGTCGACGCCCAGAAGGAGTGGGGAGCGTGGAATCCGCAGCGGCGGGCCCGCGTGATGATGAAGTTCATCGAGTTGGTCAACGCCAACGCGAACGAACTCGCCGAACTGCTCTCCATCGAGCACGGCAAAACGGTGCCCGACGCGCTCGGCGACATCCAGCGCGGTATCGAGGTGATCGAGTTCTCCATCGGCATCCCACACCTGCTCAAGGGTGAGCTGACCGAGGGGGCCGGGCCCGGTATCGACGTGTACTCGATCCGGCAACCCCTCGGTGTCGTCTGCGGCATCACCCCGTTCAACTTTCCCGCGATGATCCCGCTGTGGAAGGCCGGGCCCGCTCTGGCGTGCGGCAATACCTTCATCCTCAAACCGTCCGAGCGTGACCCGTCGGTTCCGCTGCGACTGGCCGAGTTGTTCCTCGAGGCCGGCCTCCCGCCAGGCGCCTTCCAGGTCGTCCAGGGCGACAAGGAGGCCGTCGACGCCCTGCTTGACCACCCCGACATCAAGGCCTACGGCTTCGTCGGATCATCCGACATCGCGCAGTACATCTACTCGCGTGCGGCGGCGGCCGGCAAGCGCGCCCAGTGCTTCGGTGGCGCTAAGAACCACATGATCGTGATGCCGGACTCTGACCTGGATCAGGCCATCGACGCCCTCGTCGGTGCCGGCTACGGCAGCGCCGGAGAACGGTGCATGGCAATCAGCGTCGCGGTACCGGTCGGTGAAGAGACCGCCGACCGGTTGCGCAACAGGCTCGCCGAGCGGATCGAACACCTGCGGGTCGGCCACAGCCTGGATCCGAAAGCCGACTACGGACCACTGGTCACCGAAGCCGCGCTGGAACGAGTGCGTGGCTACATTGACGCCGGCGTCGCCTCAGGCGCCGAACTCGTCGTCGACGGTCGCGAAAAAGGTAGCGACGAAATGACCTTCGGCGACGCGAGTCTGGAAGGTGGCTACTTCATCGGGCCGTCCCTGTTCGATCACGTCACCACCGACATGTCGATCTACACCGACGAGATCTTCGGTCCAGTGGTGTGCATCGTGCGCGCCAAGAACTACGAGGAAGCCCTCCGGCTGCCCAATGAGCACGAGTACGGCAACGGCGTCGCGATCTTCACCCGCGACGGCGATACCGCCCGCGACTTCGTATCACGGGTTCAGGTCGGCATGGTCGGAGTTAACGTTCCGATTCCGGTTCCGGTGGCCTACCACACATTTGGTGGCTGGAAGCGTTCCGGTTTCGGCGACCTCAACCAGCACGGTCCAGCCGCTATCCAGTTCTACACCAAGGTGAAGACAGTCACGGAGCGCTGGCCATCGGGCATCAAGGATGGCGCCGAGTTCGTCATCCCGACGATGAAATAGGCAGGGCTGCAATGACGTTCATGGCACTCGATGACGACGAGCGGGTGATTTCGGAAACCGCCGCCGCATTCGCGGCCAAGCGCATCGCACCGCACTCTTTGGAGTGGGACCACAACAAACACTTTCCCGTCGACGTGTTGCGCGAGGCCGCGGAGTTGGGCATGGCTGCCATCTACTGCGGAGAAGACGTCGGTGGCAGCGGGTTGCGCCGGTTGGACGCGGTCCGGATCTTCGAAGAATTGTCCGTCGCCGACCCAACTGTCGCGGCTTTCATCTCGATTCACAACATGTGTGCGTGGATGATCGACACCTACGGCACCGCCGAACAACGGAAGTCCTGGATTCCCCGATTGGCGTCGATGGAAGCGATCGCGAGTTACTGCCTGACCGAGCCCGGTGCCGGATCAGACGCGGCGGCGCTGCGAACCAAGGCGGTCGCCGACGGTGATCATTACGTACTTGATGGAGTGAAGCAGTTCATCTCCGGTGCCGGGGTGTCTGACGTGTACATCGTGATGGCCCGGACCGGTGCCGACGGACCCCGCGGAATCTCCGCTTTCATCGTCGAAAAGGGAACGCCCGGTCTGAGTTTCGGCGCTTGCGAGGACAAAATGGGCTGGAATGCACAGCCCACCGCACAGGTGATCCTGGAGGGAGTCCGGGTGCCCGCCGATGCGATGCTCGGCGGCCCGGAGGGTGCGGGCAGCGGGTTCGGTATCGCGATGAACGGACTCAACGGTGGTCGCCTCAACATCGCCGCCTGCTCACTCGGCGGGGGTCAGGCCGCCTACGACCGGGCCGCAAGCTACCTGGTGGATCGGCAGGCATTCGGCGGCGCGTTGATCGACGAACCGACCATCCGCTTCGCACTGGCCGACATGGCCACTTCCCTGCAGACCGCACGGTTGATGCTGTGGCGTGCGGCCAGCGCGCTTGACGCCGACGAGGCCGACAAAGTCGAGTTGTGCGCGATGGCGAAGCTCTACGTCACTGACGCCTGCTTCGACGTAGCAGACCGGGCCCTGCAGTTACTGGGTGGGTATGGATACCTCCGCGAGTACGGCCTGGAGAAGATCGTCCGCGATCTGCGGGTGCACCGAATCCTGGAGGGCACCAACGAAATCATGCGCGTGGTGATCGGCCGGGCCGCCGCGACGCAGGCTCGCGCCTCGGCATGACGTACTCAAGGGAGCAGACCAGATGACCGCGATCGCATTTTTGGGCCTGGGAAACATGGGCGCACCGATGGGCGCCAACCTGGTGAAGGCCGGCTACGCGGTGCAGGGCTTCGATCCGGTACCCGCCGCCCGGGCCGCAGCCGCCGACGCAGGTGTGAACGTCTGCGAAACCGCAGCCGAGGCGGTTAGGGACGCCGGCGTCGTCATCACGATGCTGCCGAACGGGACTCTGGTGCGCCAGTGCTATGCCGAGGTGATGCCCGCCGCGGCGGCAGGTGCGCTGTTCATCGATAGCTCCACAATCGCCGTTGACGACGCCCGCGCCGTACACGCCTATGCCGTCGAGCGCGGCTTCGCGCAACTCGACGCTCCGGTCTCCGGCGGGGTGAAGGGGGCCGCCGCCGGAACGCTGGCCTTCATGGTCGGCGGTGCGGCCGACGCGTTGGAGACCGCCCGTCCGGTGCTGGATGCCATGGCGGGCAAAATCATTCACTGCGGCGACTCAGGTGCCGGCCAGGCCGCGAAGCTGTGCAACAACATGCTGCTGGCAGTTCAGCAGATCGCCGTCGGCGAGGCATTCGTGCTGGCCGACAAATTGGGCCTCTCGGCGCAGTCGCTCTTCGACGTGATCACCGGGGCAACCGGCAACTGCTGGGCGGTGCACACCAACTGTCCGGTTCCCGGTCCGGTTCCGACCTCACCGGCCAACAACGACTTCAGGCCCGGCTTCGCGACCGCATTGATGAACAAGGATCTGGGTCTGGCGATGGCGGCCGTGGCGTCCACCGGCGCGTCGGCGCCACTGGGCAGCCATGCCGCGCAGATCTACGCCCGATTCGCGGACGAACACCCCGATCTGGACTTCAGCGCCGTCATCGAGACCCTGCGGGCCGGCTGAGGTCTCAGAAGTCGCCTGTCCGGTGTCGCAACGTATCGATGGCCGCTACCAGGGCGGCAGCGTGCTCCTGCGAGATGCCGATATCGGCGAACACCTGATCATTGAGAGTGACGGTGGCATCTTCGACCGTCGATCGCCCCAGTTCGGTGATCCGCACCAGGGTGGTGCGGCCGTCGGTGGGGTGCGGTATCCGCTCGACGAGACCGTCGGCCTCCAGTCGGCGGATGGCGTGGGTGACGCTCGTGACGTGGACCTGTAAACGGTCCGATGCCTTGGTGATCGGCAAGGCACCGGCGCGGGTGAACGCGAGCAGGCGCAACAGTTCGTAGCGGGAGAAGCTCAGATCGTAGGGCCGAAGAGCGTTCTCCACCCGTGCCAGAAGGATCTGGTGGGCGCGCATTACCGAGGTGACCGCGACCATGCCGTCGGCGACGTCGGCCCACCCGGCGCGTTCCCAGTTGGCACGCGCGGCCGCGATGGTGTCGCGCTTGTCCGGCGACGGAGGCTGTGGCATCAGCCCATTCATACCGCATCGATCCACAGTCACACGCCCATCCACAGTCGGTATACGAGCGCCGGCCCGTGTCGGTGGTCCGGGTTAGTGTTTCGAACATGAGTTCGATTTCTGAGGCGGTGGATGCCCTCGAGCGGGTGCTCGAGGTGCTCGGTGGCGCTGATTGGACTCAGGTGCCCGATGGTGAGCGGGTGGGTCTGCTGGATCGGTTGGAG
>Ga0247835_1000592_pt1 | contig 51159 bp, 55 predicted proteins | sample LaCtaG_3_FD_189912 | JGI IMG/M metagenome (GOLD analysis project Ga0247835, IMG submission 189912) | Freshwater microbial communities from meromictic Lake La Cruz, Castile-La Mancha, Spain - LaCruzMarch2015_13.5m | ecosystem: Environmental > Aquatic > Freshwater > Lake | place: Spain: Castile-La...
TGATCGCTGCGCCGCTCCACGCCGTTCTGGTCGGTCAGGGCGATCAGGGGGGCCTTCTCTCCCAGCGCGATGGGGTTGGCCAAGCGGAGCAATGTTGTTGGGCCCAGAGCCTAGGAACAGCCAGCCCAGGGCCGCCCCCCCTTGCGCGGCTGGGATCATGGGGTGTCGATGGAGCATGGAATGGGGCCGGGAAGGGAGCTGGAAGCAGGGGCAGCCGATGGGCGAACAGGCTGGCAGCAGACCAACCTGCTCAGCCTGGTACCGCCGCCGCCGCCGCCTGAACGATCTGCACCAGAGCTCCCGTCCCCAGAAGTTCTGCTGCCTGAACTGCGACCACCGTTGGCTCCGGCTCCCACCCAGCGGACTCCAGGACGGCTGCTGATTCTCGACACCGAAACCACTGGCCTCGAGCCCCGCAACCACCAGTGCATCGAGGTGGGGGCCCTGCTGTTCGACGTGCCCCACCGGGCGGTGCTCAGCCAGATCTCCTTTCTGCTGCCCTGCCAGAGCAATGACGCCGAGGCCATCAACGGCATCGCCGCGGCGGTGACCCGGTTGAGCCAGCCCTGGCCCCAGGCCCTGGCCTATTTCCAGACCCTGGTGGCGGGCGCCGATGTGGTGCTGGCCCACAACGCCGGCTTCGATCGCCAATGGTTTGGCCACGGCCACCTGCCGGCGATCGAGAAGCCCTGGCTGTGCAGCATGGAGGACCTGCGCTGGCCGTCGGAGCGGAACCTGCGGGCCACCCCCTCCGTGCGGGACCTGGCCCTGGCCTATGGCGTGCCGGTCTGGGCGGCGCACCGGGCCCTGACCGACTGCATCTATCTGGCTCAGGTGTTCGAGCGCTGCGACGACCTTGAGGGCTTGCTCGCCGCCGGCCTGGAGCCCCGCCAGCTCTATCGAGCCCAACTCCCCTATGAAGAGCGGCATCGGGCCCGCCAGGCGGGATTTCGCTGGAACGATCCCGTTCCCAAGGCCTGGAGCCGGCGTCTCAGTGCCCGCGAAGCGGCCAGCGTCGGCTTTCCCGTGAGCCTGGAGCCGCTGACGGCGTGATCTGCCATGCCTGACGCGGTCGCCGGGATGGCAGAACGAAGCGGGCGGGGCGCCTGAAATCGTGGCCCCCGCTGATGTCGTGATGGCCGGTCTGCTCTGGAAGCGCCGTTCCCAGGTCGGTTGCTGCTTGTTGATTCAGGGCGTGCTCCTCACCGTGGGCCTGGGGCTGGAGCGGCTGATGCCCCACCACGCCCCCTCCCCAGACACACTGGGCCTCGCTAGAACGCGTGGATGATCCGCACCGCACCGGCTCAGCCGGTTTCCAGACGGCTGAAGGTACGGCCCGGGGAGTTGCCTGGCCAACTCTTCGTGCATGGCGGCAGGGCTCCAACCAGTCTCTCCGTGCTTCGCTTCAACCCCGCGGGGTTGAACCACCAACACGCCCTGGTGGGGCCGGACGGCCTGGATGCGCTGATCGCCAGCGGCGATCCCCTCTGGGTGCGGCTGAAAGGTCTGGGGCATCCAAGACTGATCAGTGCGGTGCTTCAGAAGCTGGGGGTTCCGGAGATTTTCCATGCCCCGCTGATGGAAACCCCCCAACGCACCCGGGTCGACTCGATGCGGGACGCGGTGCTGGTGGTGATGCACCGCCTCAGTTTTGCCGATTCACCTGACCACCTGATCAGTGAACAGGTGGGGCTGCTGCTGATGCCCAACCTGCTGCTCACCATTGAGGAATCCCCCGAACCGCACTCCTTTCCCCAGCTCACCCAGTGGCTGGACCGCCTGGAACCCCCACCCGGCCGTGAGGACCTCGACGACATCCTCCACTTCCTGATCGACGAGATGCTCGATGAGCTCTTCCCGATGCTGGAGCAACTCGCCGAGCTGCTTGATGGCCTGGAGGAATCCGCCCTGCGGGATCCCAAGCCGAAGCTGCTCAACCGCGCCTACATGGCCCGGGCCAGCCTGCGGAAGATCCGCAGCCTGGTGTGGCCCCTGCGGCACCAGATTCTGATTCTCCTGCGCCAGAACCAGCGCATCCTGGGGCCCGATGCTCGCAGTGGCTTCGAGGACATGGCCCAGCATGTTGGGCTGATTTTCGAGAATGCCGAGCTGCTGCGGCACCAATGCGATGCCGTCTCCGATGCCTACATGGCCAGCGCCAGCAACCGGATGAATCAGGTGATGAAAACCCTGACCATTGTGGCGAGCATCTTCGCTCCCCTCACCTTCATCGCCGGCATCTATGGCATGAACTTCAAAGTGATGCCCGAACTCGATCTGCCCCTGGGCTATTACTTCGCCCTGACCTTCATGGCCCTGATCGCAGGGCTGCAGACCTATTTTCTGTGGCGACGGGGCTGGTTCCAGGATTGGACGGCGACGCGGCGCTGAGCCAGCCGGCAGGAAACTGTGGGCAGGACATCAGATCGCTTCATAGGCGGCGGTGGTGTTGCGAAGCCGTTTGGCCAGTTCGTGAATCACCCCCTGCACGATTTCAGGGTGATCCACCATGAGCTCCGAAAGCGTTTCCTGGTCGATGCGGTAGAGAAGGGTGGGCTCGATCGCGGACACCGAGGCCGACCTGGGTTCCGGGTCAAGCGCGGCAAGCTCGCCCACGATCTCCCGGCGACCCAGTTCCACAATCGTTTGTTCCCCCATGTGGACACGGACAAGCCCCGCCGCAATCACGAACATGGAGGTTCCGAGATCCCCCTGCTTGAAAAGCTCTTCCCCTGGGGTGAGATGAACCTCGTCCACCGCATTCGCCAACTGCAACAGCACATCACTGGGCGTGCTCGCGAAGATCTCAACACCCTTGAGAGCAAGAATCTTCTCCATCGTGGCTGAATCCGTCATGGCCGTGAAAGCATTGAGCTGAGGTGCATCCTGACTGCACAGCCGGCCAGCGGCGTCAACGCTGTACAGCGCACAAGTTCGCAGCCAAAGGTGAGAGGAAGAATAGGATCGGCCCTCCAGGATTTCCTTCACGCGCTCCGAGGCCGTCAGCGGTTGGGGGACAAACTTCTGGGGCATCCCCGCCAGGGCCACAGCGATGGACTGCCCCTCCAGCAGTGGAAACAACATGTCCTGAAGGGATGGGGAGAGGATCGAGTCGAGCAGTTCCAGGGCCATGGCCCGTTCCCTGGCGGACCCAGCCCAGTAGCGCTGGCGGGCTTCCCGGATCGCGGAACCGCCATGGAGACACTCCAGCAGCAGCAGGATTCGTTCGCGGCAGCGGTGCAGCTCGGTTTTCAGCGCCTCGGCAAGCAACCCATGCTCCCGATCGCCAAGATCACTGAGCGAGCGCAGCAACCAGCCGCCCAGGCGGACATCCCGCAGCAGTTCGGCCTCCACGGCGGCTGATTCCTCCTTCGCAGGTCCATAACCGCAGCGCACCAGTCCAACCAGGACTGCACGGCGCCTGGCCGGATCGCTTGAGGAAAGTCGCTCCAGCAGGGCTGCCTGGCTGCTGGGATGGCAGAGCCGAGCCAGCAGACGGAGGATGCGGAGCTCCTCGCCCTGGAGCAGGGCCTCCCCATCCAATCGAGCGATCAAGGCCTCCACCCCCGCATCCCCCGCCCCCAGAAGGGCCAGCAGGGCAGGCTGCCTCGAATCGCGCTCCTGCAGCTGTTCCACAACCCGCCCCCAGATCCTCGGGTGAGCCCAGGGGCCCGCCGCCCGCAGAGCTGCCCTGCGCACCTCGATGTCCCGATCATCGAGCAGCGCCTCTAGATCGTTGGTCAGTCGACGATGACCGCTCTGGGCCAGGACCTTCGCCGCCAGTTGACGCTGGGCAGGCTCTGTGGATTCTCTCAACCGGCTCAGGGCCTGATGGGCCGCATCGACGGCTTCGGCAGGACCATGGCGGAAGAACCCGACCAACGCCCCGACCCGCACCGGATCGTGCCCGCTGTTGAGATGCATTGGCAGCCGCAGCAGCTCCCGATCGCCGTCGTGGGCCGCCAGAACCCGAAGGGCCGCCCCACGCAGTTCGGGATTCCGCTCGGAGTCGGCAACCGTGCGAAACCAGGGCAACGGCGGCGGGTTTCCGCCGCGCTCCACGACCCCCAGAACATGAAGCCGAACATCAACGTTCGGATTGCTCAGCAAGGTGGGGAGCTGCGTTGAGATGAACGTCGGATCGGAGTCCTGCAGCAGTTCCAGGGCATAGACCGCCTCAGAGGCGGAACTGGGGTCCAGGGCCACCCGGCGAAGAACATCGCGGGAGGCGCGGTCGGCGGCGGAGACAGTCCCGCCGACCCATTGGCGCCGCCGCAGCGCCATGGCCAGGGTGCGCGGAAAGGCGCGCCTCAAGGCCAGGGCGATGCTGATCCAAATCAGAACCACAGCAAGCATCCACCAGGCAAGCGTGGGCGGGCCCGAACTCCAGAACGTGTCGAGGGCCAGGATCAACAGACCCGCAGATCCCGCCGCCAGGGGGCTGACCACCCCCTCCGCCAGGGTCTGGGCACGGATGCGTTCCTGGCTCGGCAATGGCTGGAACAGCAGCAGCACAGAAGAGCGATCAATGGAATGCCGGAAGGCGTGATCGAAGAACTTCCCCGCAGCCAGGGGCCAGAACAGGATCAGCAGGGAAGCGCTCGAGCCCGCCAGGGAAACGGTCACCAGGGCAGCAAAGCCCAGGCTCAGCGGCAGGATCATCAGACCTGGCCCCAGTCCGAATCGCCCCAGCAACGGTCGGGTCACCAGGCTGCGCAGGACGAGGGTGATGGCGGCTGCGGCCGCGTAGAACACCCCCAGAAAGGCTGCCAGCCCATCGGCCGTGCTGAAGCGTTCCACCGCCACGGCCAGGAAGTTCTTATCCACCAGGAACCGCATCAGCACCGAGGCGAGAAACAGGCCAAGAATCAATCGAACGAACGGGGTGTGCTGCAACAGCGGTCGGGTGGCTCGGCGCTCGCCAGAGGACGACCTGGCCCTCCCCAAGGGCCCGGGGCGATCGGGAAGGACCCAGAACAGCACGGGCAGGCAGATCGCTGAGGCGGCCGCAGCCAGCACCACAAGGCCGTCGCTGCCAACGCGAGCAACCAGCAATGGCAAGGCCAGTCCCCCCAGCATCATGGCCAGTACTTCTCCTGAACCGATCAAGCCATAGAGGCGCTTGGCCTGCCGCACATCCAGAAGCGAAGCGACCAACCCCCAGAACTCCAGGTTCAGGAGCACCTCCGCCACCCGGTACCAGATCAGCAGACCAAAGGCAGCAACCCAGGGATTACCACCGCCGATCAGAACCCGAAAGCCCAGAAAAACAACCGTGATGACAAAAAGCGTGAGCCACCATGCCCGCCGTTCCGAAACCCGGCGAGCCAGCCCCATGAACCCAACGCTGCTCAAGGGAGCCGCTACCGCTACTGACAGATAGACGTAGGGGAGGCCCTGGGGGCCAATTGTTGAGATGAACAGGGCGTTGGCTGACGTTAGCGTCAGGATCAGAACGCAGCCGATCAATCCCGAATGGAGAAAAAGCCCGATGACCAGACGTTCTTCGCCTGCGTCAACACCCAAAGACCGGAAGACCTTGCGGAGGATCCTCACGTCCGCCCTGGCCCCATCGCTGATCCCGATTGATTGGGGCGGACTTTACGGCTCAGCCCGCTGGCGGTGGCGAGAGCGGCTGATCCGCGAGCGACAGGTGCTGGAGCAATAGCGAGCGTCTTGGCGACGGGCCGTGAAGGGTGTTCCGCAGCACGCACACTGCTTCAGGACCGGCTCGGCCGGCCTTTCCAGCAAGAGCAGGGGCATCCAGCGCCCGGCCCGTTCTCCCAGCACCAGATCGAGGCCGTAGCCGTCCATCAAGAGGGCGGCGGCATCGGCGTAGCCAAGGGCTTCGGCCAGCAGGGGGGCTTCCTCCGCCATCCGATCCAGGAGCTGGAGCAATCCGTAGCCCTCACTCCAGAGCCAGCGACGGCGTTCCCGAACCAGCTCCGCCAGACGATCCGGCGGCAACTGATCGGCGCGGTCGTGGGGGTGGATGGGGCCTTGGACCGATGTCATGACGCAGCAGGTCGTTGGTGCCAATCACTACGCAGTCCTAACCGCGCCTTAACCAATAGCCCGTCACCGGCAGCCGAGAGTGTGTCTGCAACGCGACTGTGGCATGGTTCGACGCGATCTTCCCATCAACCGGCATTGGATCTCGATGGGCTCAGCTGCCATGGCCGCCGCAGCCCTGCTCGCCTTCACCGCGGGGATGATCGCACGGGCCCAGTCCAAGCCGGCCGCGATCCAGATCAGCGGATCGAGCACCGTCTTCCCGATCACCGGCAAAGCGATCGAAGCTTTCCGAGAGACTCGCGCCGGCAAGGAGGTGCGCTTTGACCTCAAGGAAACGGGCACCAGCGCTGGCTTCCGTGATTTCTGTGCCGGCAAGGTGCCGATCAGCAATGCCTCCCGACCGATCAGCAGCAAGGAACTCAAGGCCTGCGCTGCCAAGGGCATCAAGTTCATTGAATTACCGATCGCCTTCGACGCCGTCACCGTTGTCGTCAACCCCCGCAACAGCTGGGCCAGAACGATCAGCACCGAGCAGCTTTCCCTCCTCTGGAATCGCAAGGCCCAGGGTGTGGTCAACCGTTGGAATCAGGTCAACAGCGCCTGGCCGGCCAGCCCGATCAAGCTGTGTGGTCCTGGCAATGATTCCGGCACCTTCGAGTATTTCAACAAGGCCATCAACGGCTCAGCAGATAATTCCCGCACCGATTTCACCAGCAGCGAAGACGACAACGTGGTGGTGAACTGCGTGGCCGGCAATCCCCAGGCGCTCGGCTATGTTGGCTTCGGCTGGTATGTCTCCAACGCCACCAAGCTACGTGCCCTGGCGATCAAGGGGCCGAAGGGGGCCATTACCCCCTCCATTGAGACAGTGCAGGACGAGCTCTACACCCCCCTGGCCCGGCCATTGTTCATCTATGTGAACAACGACATGCTGCACAGCCAGGAGAACGTGCGCCGTTTCGTCAGCTTCTACGTCCGGCAGGGCCCGCGTTTCGTGAAAGCGGCCCGCTTCATTCCCCTGCCGGATTCCACCTACCGCCTGGTGGAGTCCAAGCTCTACCGCAACGTGCTCGGCACCTCCTTCGGTGGTGAACTGCCCGTGGGGCTCACGATTGGCAAGGCGATCGCCCGCAGCTTCGACGAGATCAAAAAACCCCAGTTCCGCTGATTACGGCCAGTCTCAATCGGGGATCAGGAGCTTGGGTAGCCCCTGGCAAGCCCCCGGCGGCGGCGCAGAATCAATCCATGCTTGACCTCAGCGCGCCCCTCCTGAGCAGCGGTGACTATGCCGCCGAGTTGATCCAACGCCAGACCCGCCGGCTGGGCAAGCTCCAGGCCGAGGTGCTGGCCGATCGGGATCCAGAAGGCCTGCATCAACTGCGGGTCAGCCTCAGGCGGCTTCGCACGGCCCTGGGTCAGTTCGGCGCTGCCCTGGAAATGCCTGATGCGGTCAGCGACCGCCGCATCGCCAAGGTGGCACGCCGCACTGGGCTGACCCGTGATCTCGATGTGATGCGGGATCGGCTGACCTCCACCTGGCTGCCGGCGCTGCCGGGCCCGGAGCAACAGGCGCTCAATCCTGTTCTCAAGCAACTGGCGAGGGATCGTCAGGCGGCATTCGAGGGGCTGGCTGCCACGCTCCGCGAGGGCCCCTACCTCAAGTTGCTGGCGCGGCTGCACAAGTGGCAACAGGCGCCCCGGTTCACCGCGATCGGCCAGCGGCCCCTGCGCGGATGGCTGCTCGAGTGGCAGGGGCAGGCGATCGGCAGCCTGTTCCTGCAGACGGGCTGGTTCGTCACCGATCCCCACGATCAGGCCCTGCATGAGCTGCGCAAGACCATCAAGGGCGTGCGCTACTCCCTTGAGTACCTCGAACCGTTTGCCTCCGAAGCGCTGGCTGGCTGGCTGGCGGAACTGCGTCGCGCCCAGGACTGCCTGGGCGACCTCCATGATCTGCAGGTGCTCTCCGAAGCGCTCAGCGACCATCTCGACCGCGATCTCACCAAGGCGGTTCCGGCCCTTTGCCAGGCGATCGAGCTGCAGAAGGCCGAACGCTGGGGGCAATGGCTCAGCAAGGTCGAAGCGTTGCTCTCCGATGGCAGCCGTCGGGCGCTGCACACCAGCCTGCTTGATGCCGCCTGAGGGGCACCACGCCACAAAAAAGGGCCCCTGATGGGGCCCCTGGCTGCCGAACGGCGATCTGGTTCCCCGAGGGGCTCAGACGAGGGCGTTGATGGCGTAGTCGATGTAGTTGTTGGCGATCACACCGGGGTCACCGGAGACACCGTGGTTGGCCTTGATGTACTTCAGGGCTTCCACATACCAGGAGGGGGAGAGCTCGAAGGCGCGGTTGATCTCATCGAGACCGGCGATCAGGTACTCGTCGAGGGGGCCGGTGCCACCAGCCACCAGGGAGTAGGTGATGTGCCGGAGGTAGTAGCCGATGTCACGGGAGCACTTGGCCTTGCCTTCCGGGGTGGAGGCGTAGTTGGGGCCCTGCTGCTGGGTGGTGTAGGGGAACTTGTTGTAGACGGCCTGGGCGGCGCCGTTGACGAGGGCGTCAGCGTTGGCGGTGAGGGCCTTGGCGGCCTCCAGGGCGTTCTTGGCGCGCTCGAAGCGGCCGAAGGCGGCATTGAGCTCGGTGTTGCTGAGGAACCGACCCTGGGAGTCGGCGGCGGCAACGGCCTCGGTGAGTGGAGTCTTCGACATGGTGGAAGGAGAAGAAGGGGAACCGATGAAAATCAGGCTGGTTCAGCTGGAATCAGCTGAATTCAGCCGATGCGATCAGCCGACAGCGGCGGCGGCGCGATCGAAGTAGGTGCCGATTTCGGACACCAGGGCGGAGCAGTCACCGGGGGTGATGCCGTTGCGGTCGTTGACGAGGCCGAGGGCGGCGTCCTTCATCTTGCGGACACCTTCCGCCACCGAAGCGCCGGGGACGCCGAGGGCGAGATAGGTTTCGCGCAGGCCGTTGAGGCAGCGGTCTTCCAGCACGGAGGCGTCGCCGGTGAAGACGGCGTAGGTGACATAGCGGAGGATGATCTCCATGTCCCGCAGGCAGGCGGCCATGCGGCGGTGGGTGTAGGCGTTGCCACCGGGGGCGATCAGGGCCGGCTGCTGGGCGAAGAGCTCGCGGGCGGCGTTGGTGACCAGGGCGGAGGCGTTGGAGGTGATCCGGTTGACGGCATCCATGCGCTTGTTGCTGTCCGCAACGACCGAAGCCAGGGCATCGATCTGGGATGAGCTGAGGAATTCGCCGCGGGCATCAGCCTGGGCAACGACCTTGGTGAAGGCGTCGAACATCAGGGGTCTCCGGGGTCCGGAAGAAAGGAGCAAGGAAACCTTGGACGATGGCGGCTGCGCTGTGTGGGTCCCTTGACAAAAGGTCATTGAATCAGCCCGTGCCTGAATGCGCAGCACAGAACGCGTGGTCCGGGATGGCCGGGGTGCTCGAATGAGCAGCACCCTTCGCAGCCGGCTGGGGGCCATGGATCCGGGCGCCGCCATCAGAGAGGAGTTGCTGCGCCGTTGCCTGGAGCATGGCCTGCTGGTGACGATCTCAATGGCCCTGGCCCTGGCGATCAGCCTGCCCCTGGGCCTCTGGATCAGCCGCAGCCCCCGCTGGGCCGGCCCCGTGCTCGCGGTGGTGAGTGCCATCCAGACAATCCCGAGCCTGGCCATCTTCGGGGTGCTGATCTCGGTGCCGCTGGTGGGCGGCCTGGGGGCACGGCCAGCGATCGTGGCCCTCACCCTCTATGCGCTGCTGCCCCTGGTGCAGGGCGTGGTCACGGGGCTGACCCAGGTGCCGGTGGGATTGAGGGAAGCGGCGATGGCCCTCGGACTCACCCCGGCGCAGCGGCTGTGGCATGTGGAGGTGCCGGTCGCCCTGCCGGTGGTGATGGCCGGGGTGCGGGTGGCCACGGTGCTCACGATCGCGGTGGCGACGATCGCCGCAGCGATCGGGGCCGGAGGGCTGGGGGTGTTCTTGTTCCGCGGCATCGCCACGGTCGACAACCGGCTGATCCTGCTGGGGGCAGTGCCGGCCGCCCTGATGGCCCTGCTGGCCGATTGGGCGCTCGCCAGCCGCCGCAGGCTGGCCATCGGGCTAGCCCTGGGCCTGACCCTCTCGGCAGGGCTGTGGCTGAGTGGGCCGGCGGCCACGACGACGGTGGCGATCGGCTCGAAGGCCTTCACGGAACAGCTGGTGCTGGGGGAGTTGCTGGCCCAGCAGATCGAAGCGGGCACCAACCTGGCGGTGCGGCGGGACTTTGGCCTCGGCGGCACCCAGATCTGCCAGCAGGCGGTGCGCTCCGGCCAGATTGCCGGCTATGTGGAGTACACCGGCACTGCCTGGGCTTCGGTTCTCAACCAGGCGCCCTTGCAATCCAAGCCGGGATTGGAGAGGGCCGGGGCGGTGTTCGAGCGGGCCCGGGCGCTGTACCGGCAGCGGTTCGATCTGGAGATGTTTCCATCCCTGGGCTTTCAGAACAGCTTCGCGATCCTGGTTCGCGCCGCCCAGGCCGAGGCGAACGGGTTGACCCGCCTCTCCCAGCTGGCGCCCCACGCGCCGCAATGGCGGGCGGGCTTCGGTTTTGAATTTCTGAACCGCCCCGATGGCTATGCCGGGCTGGCCCAGGTTTACGGTCTGCGCTTCAAGGAGCCGCCCCTGGCCATGGATCTGGGCATCACCTACCGGGCCCTGGCCGAAGGACGGGTCGACCTGATCGCAGGAGATTCCACCAATGGCCTGATCGAGACCCTGGCCCTGAGGTCCCTCGCCGATGACCGTCACTACTTCCCCCCCTACCAAGCCGTGCCGGTGTTCAATGGCGCCGTGCTGCGTCGATTACCCAAGCTGGTACCGGTGATCGAAGCCCTTGCCGGCCAGGTCAGCGAAGTCGAGATGCGCCGGCTGAATGCCGCGGTGGATGGGCAGGGCCAGGCGGTGGCGGAGGTGGTGCGCCGCTTCCGCGCCGAGAAGGGTTGGGCCTGAGCCCTGAATCGCCCCAGCAGGGCCAGGGGATCAGGATGGCCGCACAGCTGGCCTTTTCGCAACGGCCGCCATGACAGTGATGTTGCTCCGGATCCACCACACCCTGCGGTTCCGCTACGACCGGCCGGTGTTCCTGGAGCCGATGACCGTGCGGCTCTCCCCCCGGCAGGACGCCACCCAGCAGAGGCTGCGCCATTCCCTGCGGGTGACGGCCGCACCGACCGGGACAGCGTGGACCATCGAGCCCGATGGCAACGAGGCCGCCGTGCTCTGGTTCAGCGAGGAACGCGACAACCTGGAGCTCACAGTGGAGTCGGAGGTGCGCACCCTGCGGGAGAACCCCTTCGACTGGATTTTCACCGACCCCCGGGCCCAGCGGCTACCGCTGGCCTATGCCCCGGCCCTGGCCGCTTCGCTGGCTCCAGCACGGCCTGATCACGCCAGCCCCACCGTGGCGGCCTGGGCCGAGGGCCTGGCCGCCACGGTGGATCGCTCCACCACCACCTTCCTGATCCATCTGTGCGATCAGATCCATGCCAGCTTCCACCATATCGGCCGGCTGGATGGAGACCCCCAGACGCCGGAGCACACCCTCGAGAGCCGAACCGGCGCCTGCCGCGACACGGCCATGCTGTTCGTGGCAGCCTGCCGCAGCCAGGGGCTGGCCGCCCGGTTCGTGAGTGGGTATTCGATCCACCATCCGCCGGAGGTCACCGAACAGGAGCTTCACGCCTGGGCTGAAGTGTACCTGCCCGGGGGCGGCTGGCGGGGCTACGACCCGAGCCTCGGCCTCGCCGTCGCCGATGGGCACGTCTCCCTCGCCTCCGCGCCCGACCACCGGCTGGCCGCTCCGGTGGTGGGCAGCTACCGAGGCACCGGTGTGGGCTCGACGATGGATTACACGATCAGCATCGGACCGATCGCGTCTCCCTCCTGCTGCCCCCTGGCCTGAGGACAGAAGCACAGGGCAGCACAGCAAAAAGCCCCGACGAAGCGGGGCTGAATGGGGAAAAAGCTGGAGTGAACCCGTTGACATCGGAGCGGCGGGATTTGAACCCACGACCCCCACTACCCCAAAGTGGTGCGCTACCAAGCTGCGCTACGCCCCGTCAAAAGGGAAGCTATCACAGCTCCCGCGGCAGCCATTCCTCCCAGCGACGGCTGCGTTTGAGCCGGTTCAGGATCCGGGCGGTGAGGCGCTCCCGGCTGAGGCCGGCATAGCCGCACAGCCGCAGGCGACAGGCCAGCAGGCGCAGGTCAGCCAGGTTCAGGCCCGCCAGGCGAAGTTCGGGTTGACGCCGCCAGGCACTGGCGCTCACGGGCATCGAATCGCCCCGCCGCTGGCCAGGCCAGCCCTGCAGGGCCCCATCCGCCATCCACTCCGGCACCAGCACGAACAACACGGCCAGCAGGCCGTAGAACTCGACCAAGCCTTTCGGCAAGGGGTGAAGGTGGCGTTTGGCCTCTGGGCCGGGGGGAGGATCCAAGGCGGCTCAGAGCAGGGTGCCCTTTGGTTGCGGTGCCGGCGGCCGGGGAGCCTCCAGAGCGGGGGACTCCTTCCACAGGAAAGGCGTTTCCACCGGCCCATTCAAGCGGGCATACCAGAAGACCAGGGCGAACACCAGCCCGAAGGTGACCGCGATGGCCAGAAGGGCGGTGCGATCGGGGAGGGGGCCCATGCCGTTCAAACCTGATCCGTGCGCAGGCAAAGAACCCGCTGGGGCAGCCGCTCCAGGGTGAGTTCATCACCCCTGAGGATCAGCCGCAGGGCGTCATTGCCGTAGCGGAGGCCAGGCAGGTCGGAGGGTTCGCGAAACAGGGTGGTGCTCGAGCGGCCGGAGATCAGGGCGGCCTGGGCATCGTTGCGCTCCAGCACCACCTTGTTGTTGTCACGGCAGAGAAAGCTTTCGCGGGTGTCGTAGTTCTCCCACCAGGGCGAGCCCATGGCTTGAGCCGGCCGCCCAGACAACAGGGCCGAGCCGGTCAAGACGATCAGGATGGACCAGGGCGCCAACAACCAGGGTTTCATCGGTCTGGAGGGGGCATCAGAGGCGGATCGGCTCATTGGAACTGCGCAGCACACAGTGCTGCACCGACCAGTCGTACTGATTCCAGACCTCACTCGGCAGGAGAAAGGCACTGCCGGGGAAGGGGGTGAGCCTGACGCCACTGGGACGGGCGGAGCAGTAGGGACGGCTGCCGGGGCGGGCCAGGTACTGCTGGTGGGGTGTTTCGGCAAAGTAGAACGGCTGGCCCACGGTGATCTCCGTGGTGATGGGACCGAAACCGGCGGCCTCCAGCTGCCCCTGGTAATGGGAGCGGCTGGCTTCGGCGAGAGCGAACTGAGCAAGGTCGCTCGCCACGATCGCCGAGCGGTACTGGCTGCCGGTGTCATGGCCCTGGGCCAGCCCCTGGGTGGGGTCATGGCATTCCCAGAACAGCTTGAGCAGATCGCTGAATCCCACCTGGGTGGTGTTCCAGACAACCCGCACCACCTCCGTGTGGCCTGTGCGCCCCGAGCAAACCTCCTCATAGGTGGGATTGGGGGTGTGCCCTGCGGCATAGCCCACCGCCGTGGTCACCACTCCAGGCAGGCGCCAGAAACCCTTTTCCGCGCCCCAGAAGCAACCGCAGCCGAAGATGGCCGCCTCCTGGCCCTCCTGGAGCGGGGCCTGTATGTCGGTACCGAGCACCACATGGCGGGAGCCGGGGGCAATCGGCTTGGTGCGGCCCGGCAAGGCCTCAGCCGCGGTCACGATCCTCTGCTTGGGGCTGCTCGCCGTTGAACCGAAGAGACCGAACACCGATCGAATGCCGCTCCTGCCAGCCTAGGCGGGGGTTTCGAGCGGTGCTGAAGGCTCCAGGGCGATGTGGTTCAGCAGGGTGGTCGTGAAGGCGAACAGCAGGAACGGCAGGGAGAGCACCAGGATCATGCCCACACCAACCAGGGCGAACAACGGTTTGCTCGAGCCCATCAGAGCAAGGCCGGCGGCCAGGCTCACGAAGATCACCACCATCCAGATCAGCACCTGGCCGTAGATGTCACCGAAGGTGAGCGTGCAGCGCAATTTGTAGGCCTTGGCGGGCTCCATGGCGAGCGCACTGGGTATCCCCAGCTAAGACGAGAAACCGGCGCGTGGGGGCCGGAATCAACAACTCGTTTGATTCGGGCATGCTGATTTGGGCCTGCTGCTTCAGGCCAGCTGCAATTGCTCCTCCGCCTGCTGCCGCTCCCACAGCCGCCGGTAGGTACCCGGCACCTTCAGCAGGTCCTGATGGCGACCCTGCTGCACCAGCCGGCCATCGTCGAGCACCAGCACCCGGTCACAGGCCGCCGCCGCCGAGAGCTGGTGGCTGATCATCAGGATCGTTCGGCCCTGCTGCTCCCGGATCGAGTCCAGGATCGCGGCGGCGGTGTTGTTGTCCACGCTGGCCAGGGCATCGTCGAGCACGAGCAAGGGGGCCTCCACCATCAGGGCACGGCCGAGGGCGGCCCGCTGTCGCTGCCCGCCGCTGAGGGTGATGCCCCGCTCCCCCACCAGGGTCTGATAGCCGTCGGGGAAACCGCGAATGTCGCCTTCCAGTCGGGCCTGCCGCGCCGCCTCCTCCACCAGGGGCAAAGGGGCCTCGGGGACCCCGTAGCGCAGGTTGTCGGCCAGGGTGGCGGTGAACAGGTAGCCCTCCTGAGGCACAAGCGCCACCTGGCGGCGCAGGGCCTCGAGGGCCAGGGCGGTGACATCGACCCCGTCAAGGAACAGGGTGCGCTCAGGCACCTCCACCATGCGACCGAGAGCCCTGGCCAGGGTGGTCTTGCCGGATCCCACCGGCCCCACCACGGCCACCAGTTCACCGGGATGGATCCGAAAGCTCACATCGCTGAGGGCCTCCCGCTGGGCGCCGTCGTAGCGAACGCTGAGGCCCCGGGCCTCAACGGCACCCCGCCCCCCGACCGCCGCCGGTTCGGGCCGGACGGGCGAGACCACCCGGGGCTGCCTGGAGAGGAGCTCCTCCACCCGCTCCAGGCTCACCTGGCCGGTCTGGAAGGTGTTGAGGGTGAAACCGAGCAGGGCCGTGGGGAACACCAGTCGCTCCACGAAGAGGATCAGGGCCACCAGGTTGCCGATGCTCAGGCGGCCGCTCTCGAGCTGGCCGCTGCCGAAGGCCAGCAGCAGCAGCAGGCTGATCGAGGAGATCCCCTCCAGCAGCGGAAACAGGGTGCTGCGGGTGCGAGCCAGGGAGAGGGCTGAATCGCGGTAGTGGCGGTTGCGCCGGGCGAAGGCCTCCTGCTCGGTGTGTTCCTGGCCGTAGATCTTGATGGCGCTGATGCCGGAGAGGTCCTCCTGGATCAGGTCGCTGAGGCTGGCCAGGGATTCCTGCTGGCGCCGTTGCTGGCGCATCATGCGGCCCCCGAACAGGCGGACCACCATCAGCATTCCCGGGTAGAGGCCGAGGGCCGCCAGGGTGAGCAGGGGGTCGATCATCAGCATCGCCGGCACCGTGAGTGCATAGGCCAGGGCGGTGTTGGTGAGGCTGAGCATGGCGAAACCGAGCAGCCGCCTCACGTTCTCCACATCGCTGGTGGAGCGGCTGATCACATCGCCGCTTCCGGTGGTCTGCACCCAGCCAGGTTCCTGGCGGAGCATGTGCTCGAACACCTGCTGGCGCAGGCTGGCTTCCACCTGTCGGCCGACCCCGAACACCAGCATCCGCGAAACCAGCCGGGCCACCCCCATCAAGGAGGCCAGCACAACGATCCAGCCGGCCTGACGCAGCACGGCCGAGATGGCGAAGCCGTCGTGAAGGTCATCGATCACGCCGCGGACCATCAGCGGGATGGTGACACTGAGCAGGTTCACCACCAGCAGCGCCGCGGCCCCCTGGAGCAGCACCTTGCGGTGGGGGCGTAGGTACTTCCAGAGCAGGCCGGGGCGGATGGCGGCCATGGAACGGGGCAAGGGACCCCAACCTACGAATCCAGCCACCGGTGCGAGAGTCGGCGGCCGCCTGCCTTTGCCGGGGATTCGATGACCGACCGCGACCAAGGGGAACCCCAGGCCCATCCGCTCTACGACACGGACCGGAGCGTGGTGGACCGGCTGCTGGCGCTGGAGCGGCCCGCTGAGGGTGATCTGGTCGATCTGGCCCGGCTGCTGATGCGCTACGAGGGCTTTCCCGGTGCCGACGATCTGCAGCGGGATCTGGCCAAGAGCCTGAGCCACTGGGGCCTGAACCTGGAGCAGTTGCATCAGCGCACCCGGGCGATCTGGGCCGCCGGTCACCGCCCCGGCATGGCGGCCGGAGCCGAAGCGGTCGGCAGCGGTTTCGATACGGCCGCCCAGGACAGCCCCTGAGCCGCTCTGGTATTGGTCAGATTCCCCGTTCCCGGGTGATAGTAGAGGCGTCCCCATCACCCGGCCCGGCGTGCCTTGCACCCGGGCTTTTTTTTGGCCGCCAGCCCGCTGCGGCTGTCTACGCTCGGGCTCCTGAACGCCGATCGATGGCCCCAACGACCGCCTGGCCTGGCCTGCTCGACGCCCTGCTGGAAGGGGTTGGCCTGGGGGAGGGCGAAGCCACCGCCTTGATGCAGGGCTGGCTCGATGGACAGATCGAACCGGAACTCACCGGTGCCCTGCTGGCCGCCCTGCGGGCCAAGGGGGTCAGTGGCACCGAGCTGGCAGCCATGGCCCGGGTGCTGCGCGACGCCGTTGTCCTGCCCTGTGAGCGCCCCCCCCTCCTGCTGGTGGACACCTGCGGGACGGGCGGCGATGGCGCCGGCAGCTTCAACATCTCCACCGCCGTGGCATTCGTGGCCGCCGCCTGCGGTGCCAGCGTCGCCAAGCACGGCAACCGCAGCGCCAGCGGCAAGGTGGGCTCCGCCGATGTGCTCGAAGCCCTCGGCCTCAACCTCCAGGCTCCCGCCGAAACCGTGGTCGGCGCCCTGCCCGGCAGTGGCGTCACCTTCCTGTTCGCCCCCGGCTGGCATCCGGCCCTGGTCGGCCTGGCGCCGCTGCGTCGATGCCTGGGCATTCGCACGGTGTTCAACCTGCTCGGACCCCTGGTCAACCCCCTGCGGCCCGAAGCCCAGGTGGTGGGCGTCGCCCGCCCCGAGCTGCTCGAGCCGATGGCCGAGGCCCTGGTTCACCTGGGGCTGGAGCGGGCCGTCGTCGTCCACGGCCACGGCGGCCTCGACGAGGCCTCCCTCTCTGGTGCCAGCGAGCTGCGGCTGGTGGAGCAGGGGGCGATTCGTCGCCAGCTGATCGACCCGGCGGCGATGGGCCTCGAGTTTGCCCCGCTGGAGGCCCTGGCCGGCGGTGATCTCGAGACCAACCGACACATTCTCGAAACCGTGCTGCGCGGTGGCGGCAGTGCCCCGCAACGGGATGTGGTGGCCCTGAACACGGCCATGGTGCTGTGGGCCGCCGGTCGCGCCCCTTCGCTGCAGGAGGGCCTGGATCTGGCCCGCGCCAGCCTGGCCGCCGGGGCCGGCTGGCAGCGGTTGCTGTCCCTGCGCCAGGCCCTGGATCCCTTGCCCGAGGTGGCTGCTGCGGGATGATCGAAACCACAAGCCTGGCCCCCTTGACCGTTGCTCCCCCCCCCGTCACCGGCGAGGCCCTGCTTGTCCTGGCCGATGGCACCGTCCTGCGCGGCAGGGCCTTCGGAGCGAAGGGCACCGCGATCGGCGAGGTGGTGTTCAACACCGGCATGACCGGGTATCAGGAAGTGATCACCGACCCCAGCTACGCCGGTCAGCTGGTCACCTTCACCTATCCGGAGCTGGGCAACACCGGCATCAACCCCGAGGATCAGGAGGCCGACGGCCCCCAGGTGCGGGGGGTGATCGCCCGCCAGCTGGCCCCCCTCCCCAGCAACTGGCGCTGCACCGAAAGCCTGGCCCCCTGGCTCGCCCGCCATGGCGTCGTGGGGATCGAAGGGGTCGACACCCGTGCCCTGGTGCGACGGCTGCGGGAGGGCGGCGCCATCAACGGGGCGATCAGCAGTGATGGCAGCGATCCCCACAACCTGCTGGAGCGCGTCCGCAGCAGCCCCTCCATGGAAGGATTGAACCTGGCGGAGCAGGTCAGCACCAGGCAGGCCTACCGGTGGGAGAAGCTCTGCCGGGCCGACTTCGACCAGCGCCTGCAGGCCAGGCCAGCTCGGCCCTACCGGGTCGTGGCGATCGATTTCGGCATCAAGCGAGCCATCCTCGAGCGCCTGGCCGCCCACGGGTGCCAGGTGCAGGTGCTGCCGGCCGACAGCACGATCGATCAGGTGCTGGCGCTCGATCCCGAAGGTGTCTTTCTCTCGAACGGCCCGGGCGATCCGGCCGCGGTTCAGGCCGGCATCCGCCTGGCGCAGGGCCTGCTTGGCCAGCCAACCCTGCCCCTGTTCGGCATCTGTCTCGGCCATCAGATCCTGGGGCTGGCCCTGGGCGGAACCACCTACAAGCTGACCTTCGGCCATCGGGGCCTGAACCATCCCTGCGGCGGCAAGGGGATCGTGGAGATCACCAGCCAGAACCACGGCTTCGCCCTCGAGGCCGCCTCCCTGCCCCAAGATCAAGTCACCGTGACCCACCACAACCTCAATGACGGCACAGTGGCGGCCCTGCGCCACCGCCACCAGCCGGTCTTCGGGGTGCAGTACCACCCGGAAGCCAGTCCGGGCCCCCACGATGCCGACCACCACTTCGGCCGTTTCGTCACCTTGATGGCCGAACGGCGCAGCCCCTGAATCGTTCCGATTGTGTGTGGTCTTGATTCCCCTTTTCCGTTCACTCTCTACACTTCGATCGCCGTTTCGCATCGAGGCCTGGGGAGATTCCTGAACTGCAGCGTTTGACCGTGTCCCTGCGGGGTGGTTTTGAGCGGCAGGCCCTCTGTCTGCTGTTCAGCTTCACAGGCCAACTGGATGCCTACTCGGACAAACAGTTCAAGGAATTCGTCCTCCTGCACCAGGGCACCAGCACCCTGCCCCTTGTGCTCGATTTGACCCACATCGATTTCATCGACTCCTCCGGCCTGGGGGTGTTGGTGCAACTCGCCAAGCTCTGCAGCGACGCCGGCATCCGGTTCCTGGTGGTGGGCAATGCCCGGGTCGTCCAGACCGTGAAGCTGGTGAGGCTCGAGGAGTTCCTCCACCTCCAGAGCGACCTGAACGCGGCCCTTCGTGCCCTCGCCACCGCCTGATCGGCTGCCAGATGAGCCCCCTGGCCGGCACCTGAACCGGGAGGAGCGATCAGCCTGTTCCAACTGGCTGCCTCAGGGCGCGGGCCTTCAAGCAGCCGAACTGGGCCCCCTGCAGCTGGCCTGGCTCGGGGATGCGGTCTGGGAACTGCACCAGCGCCTGCGCCACTGCCGGGAGCCGGGGCGCAGCGATGCCCTGCACCGGGCCGTCGTGGAGGAGGTGCGCGCCGGGGCCCAGGCCGAGGCCCTTGCCCGGCTGGATCCCCTGCTCACCGACCAGGAGCGGGACTGGGTGCGGCGGGGACGCAACCGGGCTGGCCGGGGACCCCGCCGCGGCAACGCGGCGACCTATGGCCAGGCCACGGGATTTGAGACAATCGTGGGCTGGCTCTTTCTGCGGAACCCCGGACGGCTCGCTCAGCTGCTGGATCATCTTGAACAGCCCGGACCCGACCCTTTGCCTGATCTTCCATGACCCAACGATTTGAGCGCCGGAGGCCGAGGGGGTCAGAGGGCGGCGACGACCGGCCAGGCCCCGGGGCCCGTGGGGGCAAACCAGCACGCTTCAGCGGTCCAAGGCCCGACTGGCGGGGCGGGGCTCCGGATCGCGAAGGCCGCGAGGGAAGGGAGGGACGCGAAGGCCGTGAAGGGGCCGAGAGCCGCAGGGGGCCCCGGCCCGGCGATCGGCGTGAGAACTTCAAGCGGCCCAGTGGCGACGGCCGCCCCGCCCGCGTGATTCCAGCCAGGCCTGGCGCGCGCCGGATCGAACCGGGCGGAAGGCCCGCCGGGGCCAAACCCGCCTACGGCAAGCCCTCGTTTGGCAAACCGGCCTTTGGCGCCAGAGCAGCTTTCGGATCCAGGACTTCGGGTGGTGACCGTGATCGGCCCGCCTTCGGCAAGCCAGCCTTCGGCAAACCGGCCTTCGGCAAGCCATCGTTCGCGAGAAAGCCCTCCTTCAGCAAGCCGGCCTACGAGAAATCCCGCTTCGCCGATCGGCGCCCGAGCGCACCGGGCGCCAACCTCCGGGAGAGGCCGGCCGACCAGGTCCGGGAGCGGGAGGATGCCGTCGAACCCACCGGTGAATCCGAACGGTTCGGCGCCGAGCCGGCCGAGGACATGATCTGGGGCCGCCATTCGGCCCAGGCCGCTCTGGAGAGCGACCGGCCCATCCACCGCATCTGGTGCACCCCGGAGCTGCGTTTCGCCCCCCGGTTCCTGCAGTTGCTGCGCGAAGCGAAGGCGGGTGGGGTGCTGGTCGAAGAGGTGAGCTGGGCGCGACTGGGCCAGCTCACCGGCGGCGCCGTGCACCAGGGCATCGTGCTGCAGGCAGCCGCTGCCGACACCCTGGATCTCGCCAGCCTGATCGAGGGTTGCCGGGGAATCGGGGAACCACCCCTGCTGATGGCGGTGGACGGCCTCACCGATCCCCACAACCTCGGCGCGATCGTTCGCAGCGCCGAGGCGCTCGGGGCCCACGGGCTTGTGCTGCCCCAGCGACGCAATGCCGGGCTGACCGGATCGGTTGCCAAGGTGGCCGCCGGGGCCCTGGAGCACCTGCCCGTCGCCAAGGTGGTGAACCTCAACCGTTCGCTGGAGCAGCTCAAGGACGAGGGCTACCGCATCGTCGGTCTGGCCGAAGAGGGCACGGTCAGCCTGATCGAGGCTGATCTCGATGGTCCCCTGGTGGTGGTGACGGGCTCGGAATCCCAGGGGCTTTCGATGCTCACCCGCAAGCACTGCGACCAGCTGATCCGCATCCCCCTGCGGGGAGCCACCCCGAGCCTCAACGCTTCGGTGGCCACCGCCCTGCTGCTCTACGAGGTGGCCCGCCGCGGCTGGATGAAGACAATCATGGGAACCTCTCCGGCGCCCCGGATCGTGCGGCCCCAGCTACCGAGCCAGGCCGCCTCGACTGGGCCCGAGCTGGAGCTGGAGCCCGAGCTGGCGGTGGAGCTGGAGCCCTCCATCGAAGCGCCGATCAACGCCGAATCCAGCCTGGCGATGGACACCGAGGACGACCTCGCTTCCGTTCCCCACTCTCCCGTCATCGATCTCGAAAGCGGGCCGGACTCCAGCCTCGGCGAACCGGGAGACCTCGCCGATGGGGAACAAGCCGGGGCCCCGGAGCTTCCGTGCGCGTTTCAAGGCGACATCCAGCTCTGAATGACCCCAGCCGACCCCCGGGCTGGGGCGGCAAGGGCACAATGGGCTGAATCGAACGGTCCCCATGAACCCGCTCCTTCAGCCCCTCCGCAGCCTGGCCAATGGTCTGGGCCTGGCCTGGTGGGCGAAGGTCCAGACCGCCTCCCCTGACGTCATCTACTGGTTCGGCCCCTTCCTGCGGCGCCACGAACTGGAGACGAAGCTGCCGGCCTTTCTCGCCGACCTGCAGGCCGAAGCTCCGGGCTCCATCCGCCACGAGGTGCTGCGGTTGCGCCGCAGCGAGCCACTCACCGAAGAGCTCGGGCCTGGCTGATAGCGTCGCCCCATTGCCTGCAGAACGCCATGGGGATCGCCGAGTGGCGGGAGCAACTGAAGCGAGGCGAGCTCTCGGCCCGTGAACTCACCGATCACCATCTCGCCCGCATCGCGGCCGTTGATCCCAGCGTCCATGCCTTTCTGGAGGTCACCACCGAGCGGGCCCGGGCCGATGCCGATCGGATCGATGCGGCCCTGGCCGCCGGCGAGCCACTGCCCCCCCTGGCCGGCGTCCCCCTGGCCATCAAGGACAACCTCTGCACCAAGGGCATCGCCACCACCTGCTCCAGCCGGATGCTGCAGCACTTCCTGCCGCCCTACGAATCCACCGTCACCGAGCGCCTCTGGCAGGCGGGGGCGGTGCTGATCGGCAAGACCAATCTCGACGAGTTCGCCATGGGCAGCTCGACGGAAACCTCCGCCTTCGGGCCCAGCCGCAACCCCTGGGACCCGGAACGGGTGCCAGGCGGCAGCTCAGGCGGCAGCTCCGCCGCCGTGGCCGCTGGCGAATGCATGGCCGCCCTCGGCTCTGACACGGGCGGCTCGATCCGCCAGCCCGCCTCCTTCTGTGGTGTTGTGGGGCTGAAACCCACCTACGGCCGGGTCAGCCGCTGGGGGCTGGTGGCCTTCGCCAGCTCCCTCGATCAGGTGGGCCCGTTTGCCACCACCGTGGCTGATGCGGCTGAAGTGCTCCAGGTGATCGCTGGCGAAGACCCCCGCGACGGCACCTGCCTCCAGGCTGCCGTGCCCGACTACGCCGCCGCCCTCCAGCAGCCGGTGGCCGGCCTGCGGGTGGGGCTGATCCGGGAATGCTTCGACCAGGACGGCCTGGCGCCGGAGGTGGCCGCCGCCGTGATGGCCGCCGCCGACCAGCTGCAGGCCCTCGGCTGCGAGCTGGTGGACGTGAGCTGCCCCCGCTTCAACGACGGGATCGCCACCTACTACGTGATCGCCCCGTCGGAGGCGTCAGCCAACCTGGCCCGCTACGACGGCGTGAAGTACGGCCACCGCTCCGAGCAGGCCGGCAGCCTCGCCGAGATGACTGCCCGCAGCCGCACCGAAGGCTTCGGCGCGGAGGTGCAGCGCCGCATCCTGATCGGCACCTATGCCCTCTCGGCGGGCTACGTCGACGCCTTCTACAAGAAGGCCCAGCAGGTGCGCACCCTGATCCGCCGTGACTTCGACCGGGCTTTCGAGGGCGTCGACGTGCTGCTCGCCCCCACCTGCCCAACCACGGCGTTCCGCTTCGGCGCCCACAGCGATGACCCCCTGGCCATGTATCTGGCCGACCTGCTGACGATTCCGGCCAACCTGGCCGGGCTGCCGGCGATCAGCCTGCCCTGCGGCTTCGATGCGGCGGGCTTGCCGATCGGCCTGCAGCTGATCACCGGCGTGCTCGAGGAGCCGCGCCTGCTGCAGGTGGCCCACCACTACGAGCAGGCGGCGCGGGTGATGGAAGGGCACCAAGCACCAGATCTGGTGGTTCGCCGGTAGGCTGGGCGCATCCTGTGGTGGCGATGCCCCTCGACGCCATGGCTTTCGTCCCCCTCCACAACCACAGCGACTACAGCCTGCTGGATGGGGCGAGCCAGTTGCCGCAGATGGTGGAGCGGGCCGTGGAGCTGGGCATGCCGGCCCTGGCCCTCACCGACCACGGTGTGATGTATGGCGCCATCGAGCTGCTGAAGCTCTGCACGAAGTCGGGCATCAAGCCGATCATCGGCAACGAGATGTATGTGATCAACGGCTCGATCGACGATCCGCAGCCGAAGAAGGAACGCCGTTACCACCTGGTGGTGCTGGCCAAGAACGCCACCGGCTACCGCAACCTGGTCAAGCTCACCAGCATCAGCCACCTGCGGGGCATGCGCGGCCGGGGCATCTTCTCCCGCGCCTGCATCGACAAGCAACTGCTGGCGCAGCACAGCGAGGGCCTGATCGTGGCCACGGCCTGCCTGGGCGGCGAGATTCCCCAGGCGATCCTCAAGGGCCGCCCCGATGTGGCCCGCGACGTGGCCCGCTTCTACCAGGGCCTGTTCGGCGCCGATTTCTACCTGGAGATCCAGGACCACGGCTCACCGGAAGACCGGATCGTCAACGGGGAGATCGTACGGATCGCCGCTGAGCTGGGCATCGAGCTGATCGCCACCAACGACGCCCACTACCTCAGCAGCGCCGATGTGGAGGCCCACGACGCCCTGCTCTGCGTGCTCACCGGCAAACTCGTCACCGACGAGAAGCGCCTGCGCTACACGGGCACCGAATACATCAAGAGCGAAGCGCAGATGGGGCGGCTGTTCGCCGACCATCTGGAGCCCGACGTGACCGCCCGGGCGATCGCCAACACCGCCCGGGTGGCCGAAAAGGTGGAGGCCTACGACATCCTCGGGCGACAGCAGATGCCGCGCTTCCCGATCCCGGATGGGCACACGGCGGTGAGCTATCTCACGGCTGTGGCCGAGCAGGGGCTGCGCGAGCGGCTCCGGCTTGCCGTCGATGATCCGATCGATCCCCTCTATGGCGAGCGGCTTGCCTTCGAGCTCCAGGTGATGGAGCAGATGGGCTTCCCCACCTACTTCCTGGTGGTGTGGGATTACATCAGGTTCGCCCGGGAGAGCGGCATCCCGGTGGGCCCCGGTCGGGGGTCAGCAGCCGGTTCGCTGGTGGCCTACGCCCTGGGGATCACCACCATCGACCCAGTGGTGCACGGCCTGCTGTTCGAGCGCTTCCTCAACCCCGAACGCAAGTCGATGCCGGACATCGACACCGATTTCTGCATCGAGCGCCGCGGCGAGGTGATCGACTACGTCACCCAGCGCTACGGCGAAGACAAGGTGGCCCAGATCATCACCTTCAACCGCATGACCTCGAAGGCGGTGCTCAAGGATGTGGCCCGGGTGCTCGACATCCCCTACGGCGACGCCGACCGGCTGGCCAAGCTGATTCCCGTTGTGCGGGGCAAACCCGCCAAGCTGGCCGAGATGATCGGGCCCGATTCACCGGCGCCGGAGTTCCGCGAGAAGTACGAAAAGGACCCGACCGTGCGCCGCTGGGTCGACATGGCGCGGCGGATCGAGGGCACCAACAAAACCTTCGGCGTCCATGCCGCCGGCGTGGTGATCGCCGCCGAACCGCTCGATCAGCTGGTGCCGCTGCAACGCAACAACGACGGCCAGGTGATCACCCAGTACTTCATGGAGGACGTGGAGGCGATGGGCCTGCTGAAGATGGATTTTCTGGGCCTCAAGAACCTCACCATGATCGACAAGACGATCGATCTGGTGGAGCGCAGCAGTGGTGAACGCCTCGACCCGGATGCGCTGCCGGCCGATGACCCCGGCACCTACGACCTGCTGGCCCGCGGCGATCTTGAAGGCATCTTCCAGCTGGAATCGAGTGGCATGCGCCAGATCGTGCGCGACCTCAAACCCTCCTCGCTCGAGGACATCTCCTCGATCCTGGCGCTGTACCGGCCAGGTCCGCTCGATGCCGGCCTGATCCCCAAGTTCATCAACCGCAAACACGGCCGCGAGGCAATCGATTTCGCCTGCCCGGCCCTGGAGCCGATCCTCAGGGAAACCTACGGGATCATGGTCTACCAGGAGCAGATCATGCGGATCGCCCAGGATCTGGCCGGCTATTCCCTCGGCGAAGCCGATCTGCTGCGGCGGGCGATGGGCAAGAAGAAGGTGTCGGAGATGCAGAAGCACCGCAGCCAGTTCGTGGAGGGCGCCACGGCACGGGGCGTCGACGGGGCGGTGGCCGAAGCCCTGTTCGTGCAGATGGTGCTGTTCGCCGAATACTGCTTCAACAAGAGCCACTCCACGGCCTATGGAGCGGTGACCTATCAAACCGCCTACCTCAAGGCCCACTACCCGGTGGCCTACATGGCCGCCCTGCTCACGGTGAATGCCTCCGCCACCGACAAGGTGCAGCGGTACATCGCCAACTGCCAGGCGATGGGCATCGAGGTGATGCCCCCCGATCTGAATGCCTCCGGCATCGACTTCACCCCAACCGGCGATCGCATCCTCTTCGGCCTCTCGGCGGTGCGCAACCTCGGCGAAGGGGCGATCCGTCAGCTGCTGGAGGCCCGCCTCACAGATGGCCCCTTCGCCTCCCTGGCCGACCTCTGCGACCGCATCCCCACGAACCTGATGAACCGCCGGGCGTTGGAATCGCTGATCCACTGCGGTGCCCTCGATGGCCTGGAGCCGGCGGGAAACAGGGCCCAGCTGATGGCGGATCTGGATCTGGTGCTGGATTGGGCCGGCTCCCGCGCCAAGGATCGGGCCAGCGGCCAGGGCAACCTGTTCGATCTGTTTGGCAACACGGATGCCTGCACCACGCCGGAGCCGGCAGGACTGCGGGGTGACCTCTCCACGGCGCCGAAGGCCGCCCCGGTGGCCGATTACCCCCCCAACGAGAAGCTGAAGCTGGAGAAGGAGCTGGTGGGCTTCTACCTCTCCGACCACCCGCTCAAGCAGCTGGCCCGGCCGATGCGCCTGCTCACCCCGATCGGGCTGGCCAGCCTCCAGGAGCAGACCGACAAGGCCCGCGTCAGCGTGGTGGCGATGGTTGCGGAACTGCGCCCCGTCACCACCCGCAAGGGCGATCGGATGGCGGTGCTGCAGCTCGAAGATCTCAGCGGCAGCGCTGAAGCCGTGGTGTTCCCCAGAACCTTCGCCCGCCTGGCCGACCACCTGATGCCCGATGCCCGGCTGCTGATCTGGGCGTCGGTGGATCGTCGCGACGAGCGGGTGCAGCTGATCGTCGACGACTGCCGTGCCATTGATGACCTGCGCTTCCTGATGGTGGAGCTGCAGGCGGAGCAGGCGGCCGACATCGCCGTGCAGCACCAATTGCGCGAGTGCCTGGTGCGCCACCGGCCCGAGCAGGAGGAGGCGGGGGTGCGGGTGCCGGTGGTGGCCCTTGTGCACCAGGCCAATGAGTCCCGCTACGTGCGCCTCGGCCACCAGTTCTGCGTGCGCGATGGCGAAGCGGCCGTGGCCAGCCTCACCGCCGCCTCGTTCACAGCCCGCTTGCGCTCACCGCTGCAGCTGGCCTGAGCGGGGCGGCTCAACCTGAAGCCTTGCCCCCCTGCCGCATCGCCTTGAGCGAAGCGCTCACCCGCCCCAGGTTCAGGCCGATCTGCTCGGTTCCCAACCGGCTGCCGGGAGCTTCCTCCCAGCTGGCCGAGAGCACGCCATAGCTCAGGCCGAGCAGGCCAAACAAAAAACAGCCGCCGGAGGCAGCCAGGGTGACCACGGTGGGGATGGGGAGGATATCGCGGCTCACCAGCAGATAACTGGCCACGAACACCGCCATTCCAAGGAAAGAAGGCACCCCGGTGGCGATGGAGATGCGGCGGGCCATTCGGTTGGCCACCACCGACGGGATCACCTGGGAGCCGGAGGTCTTGGCCGGTTTGGCTTTGGGCTGGGACTTGGCACCAACCCCTGCCCTGGCGGCCGCAGGTCTGTCGGGCTTGAACGGCAGGGGCTTGCGCTTGGCCGCCATGACGATCGCTCAGCCCCGGATGCCGAGCTTGGCGATCAACTGGCTGTAGCGCTCCTCGCTCTGGGCGCGGAGATAGCCGAGCAGCCGCTTGCGGCGCCCGATCATCTTGAGCAACCCCTGGCGAGAGGAGAAATCGTGCTTGTTCTGCTGCAAATGGCCGGTGAGCTGCACGACCCGCTCGCTCAACATCGCCACCTGGACCTCGACGGAGCCGGTGTCAGTGCCGTGGGTCTGGTGGCTGTTGATCAGTTCCTGCTTTTTGGTGGTATTGAGCGGCATGCCGACGTTGAGCCCTGACGGTGCAAACCGACAACCTACCGTCCCGGCGGTCCTCAGGCGACCTGCTGGGCCAACCAGCGCAAACTCTCCCGCAACCAGGCATCGGGGCCGAGCTCCGGCTCCAGACCCTGGCGACCCACCGCCCGCAGGGCCCGGTTGATCTCAAGAGGTTCGTAACCGAGGGCCGCCAGGGTGATCTGGACGTCGTCGCGGGTGGCGGGCGGCGGGCCACCGGGCTCGGATCCTGAAGCCTCGTCTTCGATCGCCAGCGCACGGGGGTCGAACGCCTCGGCCAGCTTGTTGCGCAGCTCCACCGAAAGCCGCTCGGCCGTGCGCTTGCCAACCCCGGGCGCCCGGGCAAGCAGCCGGAGATCGGCCTGCACGATCCCCCGCACCAACTCCTCGAGGGGCATCGCCCCGAGCAGGGCCAGGGCCATCTGGGGGCCCACGCCACTGACAGCCACCAGCAGGCGGAAAAGGTCGCGCTCCTGGCGCGCCCCGAAACCAAACAGGGTCCAGCTGTCTTCGCGGATCGCCTGGTGGATGTACAGAACCAGGCTGCTGCCGGCGGGCGGCAGCCCGTCGAAGTGGGCCCGGGTGAGCTGCACCTCATAGCCCACCCCCTGGCAGGAGAGCAGCAGGCCGCAGCGACTGCCCTGCTGCCACTGCTCCGCCACGGTGCCCTGCAGCCAGCCGATCATGGGGACGTGTCGAGGACATCCCATGCTGCCCGCTCTGCCCGTTCCCGCCAGTCGCTGGGTTCTGCCGCTGCCGGCGCCGCTGCGGGTGTTGCTGCCTGTGCTGCTGGGGTTGCTGCTGGGGTTGACGGGCTGCCAGGGCGTAGGCCAGCCACCCCGCCAGGTGTTGCTCGATGCCCTGGAGCTGCAGATTGCCCTGACCCAGCAAGCGATCGCCCGGGCGCTGGAGCTGCCGCCGCCCGGGCCGGCGCAGGTGAGCCGGGTGCGGGTGGAGCGGCAGGAGGCCGTGTCGATCGGCGAGGGCGAGGGGCTGCACCTCACCGGCCAGTTCGACTGGCGGCTGGCGGACGCCCCCTACCGGGTCGACAGCGGCTTCGAGCTGTTCCTGCAGCGGGGCGAGAAAGGCCAGAGCTGGCGGCTGGCCAGGCCCAGGGACCAGGGCGGCAGCCCCGGCTGGGTCACCGATCCGCTGCCCCTCAAGGCCCCAGGCTGAGCAGGGTGGCACCCAGCACCAGTCCAGCGGCGGCCAGGATGTCGGGATCGAGGGATTCGCCGAACCACAGCAGGCCCCAGAGGGCGGCGAGCGGCACCTGCACGTAGCTCACGGCGGTGGCCCGGCCGGCCGGCAGCCCCAGCAGGCCCCGGGTGAGGGCCAGCTGGCCCAGCTGGGTCAGCACCCCCACCCCCAGCAGCCAGCCCAGTTCGGCGCGGTTGGGCAGCACCGGATCCAGCAGCACAAGGGGCAGGCTGAGCGCCAACCCGACCAGCGGGAAATAGAACACGATCACCAGGGGATGCTCGCTGCGCCCCAGGGCCCGCACACTCACATAGGCCAGGGCCGAGAGCAGCGACCCCGCCAGCGCCAGCATCACCCCTGTCCAGGGCAGACCCGCCCCCGGGGCGCCGAATCCGGCCGGGTCGGTGAGCAGCAGCACGCCGATCCAGCCGACCACCGCCGCCAGCAGCACCCGCCAAGACAACCGCTCACCGAGCAAGGCCCAGGCCAGCAGCGCCGTGAAGGTGGGGTGCAGGTACTGGATCACCGTGGCGGCCGCCAGGGGCAACCGGGTCAGGGCAGCAAAGACGCAGTAGAGCGCCACACTGCCCAGCAGACCCCGCACCAGCAGCAACCCCTGGCGCTGGCCCCAGGGGGAGAGACCGGCCTGCCTGAGCATGGCCAGGCTCAGCACCAGGCTCACCACCGAACGGGCCAGCACCAGCTCGCTCACCGGCAGCCGCGGGCCGACCGCCTTGACACAGACGCCCATCAGGCTGAAGGCCAGGGCGCTGGCCAGCATCCACAGCACAGCAGCTGAGGCCTCGGGATCCGGATCGGCCGCTCCCCAGAGATGGTGTACTGCGGCAGAATGGAGTCTGGATCGACTCCACCGATAGCGCCAATCCTTGAGCCAGCCACCGCTCCAGCCCAAGTTCCAACCCCGCCTCCACCCCCGCACGATCGAGGCCGTCAAGGAGCGTGCGGACATCGTGGATGTGGTGGGCGAGCACGTGGTGCTCAAGAAGAAGGGCCGCGAGTTCGTGGGGATCTGCCCCTTCCACGACGACAAGTCACCGTCGATGACGGTGTCGCCCGCCAAGCAGTTCTACTACTGCTTCTCCTGCGGGGCGGGCGGCAACGCGATCAAGTTCCTGATGGAGCTGCAGCGCACCAGCTTCAGCGAGGTGGTGCTGGAGCTGGCCGGCAAGTATCAGCTGCCGATCGAAACCCTCGATGGTCCCCAGCAGGAGCGGCTGCGCCGTCAGCTCTCCCACCGCGAGGCCCTGCTGCGCGCCCTGGCTTTGGCCTCGGGCTGGTTCCGCAGCCAGCTGCGCAGCCCCGCCGGCGCCGGCGCCCTGGCCTACCTGAAGGAGCAGCGGGGGCTCAGTGAAACCACCCTGGAGAGCTTCGAGCTCGGCTACGCCCCCGACCAGTGGGAGGGGCTGCTGCAGCACCTTGGCCAGGTGGAGGGCCTCAGCCCCCAGCTGCTCGAGGCGGCCGGGCTGGTGGTGGCCCGCAAAGGGGGCGAGGGGGTCTACGACCGCTTCCGCCACCGGGTGATGGTGCCGATCAAGGACCGCCAGGGGCGGGTGATCGGCTTCGGCGGCCGCAGCCTCGATGGCGGCGAACCCAAATACCTCAACTCGCCGGAAACGGAGGTGTTCGAGAAGGGCAAGCACCTGTTCGGCCTGGATCGCGCCACTGCCGCCATCCGCACCAGCGACCAGGCGGTGGTGGTGGAGGGCTACTTCGACGTGATCGCCCTCCATGCCGCCGGCATCACCAACGCCGTGGCCTCCCTGGGAACGGCCCTGAGCAGCCAGCAGATCACCCAGCTCTGCCGCTGCTGCGACAGCCGCCGCCTGATCCTCAATTTCGACACCGACGGCGCCGGCGTGCGGGCCGCCCAGCGGGCGATCGGCGAAGTGGAGCAGCTGGCGCTGCAGGGCCAGCTGGAGCTGCGGGTGCTGCACCTGCCCGCCGGCAAAGACCCCGACGACTTCCTCAAAGAGCATGGGGCCGGTGAGTACCGTGCCCTGCTCGAGGGGGCGCCGCTCTGGCTCGACTGGCAGATCGAGCAGGCGCTGGAAGGCAAGGATCTGGCCCGCTCCGACCAGTTCCAACAGGCGGTCTCGGCCCTGGTGGCCCTGCTGGGCAAGCTGCCCCAGAGCGCCGTCCGCAGCCATTACCTGCAGCAGGTGGCCGAGCGCCTCTCCGGCGGCCAGGCCCGCCTGGCCCAGAAACTGGAGGAAGACCTGCGCCAGCAGGTGAAGGGCGAGCGCTGGCACGGCCGCTCGACGAAATGGGAGCAGCCCGGTGACATCGGCCTGCGCGAACGGGCCGAAGCCGAGCTGCTGAGGCTTTATCTCCACGCCGCCCGCCATCGCGGCGCGATCCGCCGGGAGCTGCGCCTGCGGGAACTCGACGACTTCGCCCTGCAGCATCACCGCCTGCTCTGGGCGGCAATCAGCGAACGGGAGGAGGACAACCTCGGCGTCGGCCGGCTGGAGGCGATCAACCGGGGCGAGGATCCCGGCGATGACCTGGCCGATCTCGACCTGCCCCGGCTGCTGGCCGATCAACTGCTGGTGGAGCAGAGCGCGTTGCTCGATCGCCTCACCCCCCTGCTGGAGCCCAATGAGCTCCAGACCATGACCCTCTCGGCGCCCCTGCTGCAGCTGCGCGGCACCGCGGCGGTGCTGGAGCGGCAGCGCTGCCTCAAGCGCTGCCGCCACTTGCTCGATGCCTGGTGCGGCCAGCGGCTGGAAACCCTGGAGCGCTGCATCGCCCTGCTGCTGGAGCAGGAAACGACCGAAGCCCCCGCGCCGCTGAACCTGAACATGGAAACCCGGATCGACGCCCTGTTCGCCGATCTCAACCGCGATGCTTTGCGCTTCCAGGAGCTCTATTACAACGAGCGGAAGCACATCGGCCACCTCGACCGACAACGCTGCCCCGGCCTGGCCGAAACCATCGCCGCCGCGCCAGCCGCCGCCTGAGCGGTGGCCCCTGCGGTCCTGCCAGCATCGGCAGCACCCAGACCGCCCGCGGTGATGCCCTCTCTCCCCGACTCCCCCTGGCGCCGCGCCTGGTACCCGGTGGCCTACATCAAGGACCTCGAGCAGGCCCGCCCCACCCCCTTCACCCTGCTCGGCGACGACCTGGTGCTCTGGTGGGACCAGCAGGCCAACCAATGGCGCGCCTTCGCCGATGTCTGTCCACACCGGCTGGTGCCCCTCTCCCAGGGCCGCCTCAACGGGGATGGCGAGCTGGAGTGCCCTTACCACGGCTGGAGCTTCAACGGCGACGGGCACTGCACGGCGATTCCCCAGGCCGATCCCGGCACCACCATCGACTCGCCCCGCAGCCGCTGCCGCGCCTACGCCACCGCCACAGGGCAGGGGCTGCTGTTCGTTTTCGCCGGCGATCCCGCCGCGGCGAGCGCGGCGCCCTTGCCGCTGCTGCCACTGCTGGAGGAGGAGCCGGAGCAGTGGTCGGTACAGGACACCTTCCGCGATCTCCCCTACGACGCCCTCACCCTGCTGGAGAACGTGCTGGACGTGAGCCATGTGCCCTTCACCCACCACGCCACGGTGGGCAAGCGGGAGACGGCCGGCCCGGTGAACCTGGAGCTGAAGACCAGCGGAGCGGAGGGCTTCACCGGCGTGTGGCCCGAGGGGCCGCGACGAGGCACGCTCGGCACCCAGTTCACCACCTTCCAGGCCCCCTGCCTGATGTGGCACGACCTCACCGCCAAGGGCTTCGCCCGCATCCTCACGGTGGTGTATGCCACACCGATCCGACCGGGCGAATGCCGGCTGTTCGCCCGCTTCCCCTTCCGCTTCGAATCGGCCCTGCCGCGCCGGCTGCTGGGGCTGCGGCCGGAGTGGCTGCAGCACCTGGGCAACCACGTGGTGCTCGAAGACGACCAAGTCTTCCTGCACTGGCAGGAGCGGGTGCTGCAGGCCCGGGGGGGCGGCGCGGCCCTGGCCCAGGCCTGCTATCTGGCCACCCGCTCCGACCTCTACGTGCGGGCGCTGCACGACTGGGTGGGCCGCAGCGGCGGCGGTCCGTTCGGGGAGGCGCCCCTGCCGGAGCGGCTGGGGGAAACGCCCCTGCTGGAGCGCTACGACAGCCACACCCGTCACTGCCGCAGCTGCCGCACGGCCGACCGGCGCCTGGCCCAGCTCCAGCCGGGGGCAGCGGCGCTGGTGCTGCTCGGCCTGGCTGCGGCCGCCTGGTGGGGGGCCTGCGCCCCGGGGGCTGCTGCCCTGCTGGTGGCCGTCCTGGCGGCGGGCGCCTGGCTGCAGGCCGGCCGCTGGCGACGGCAGCTGCGCCTCGGCCAGCCGGTGCCACCCCGCAACCGGAGCTGAAGTCAATCGGCCCACACCACCGGCAGGTCGGCCGGCCGGGTGGTGGCGGAGCGCGAGAGCCGCTCCCGCTTCATCGCCCAGGCGGGCCGCAGGCCGCAGGCGGCCCACTGCACGGTGCCGCGGCCGTAGCGGCGGTTGAGGCCGTCGATCGTGGCCATCAACGCCTCGCGCCGCTGCTGCTGCTCCGGCGGCAGCGGCACCAGCAGGTGGTGCTGCAGCTGCTCCACCGGCTGCAGGTTCTGCAGCAGCACGCCGGCCTTCTGCAGCGGTTTGTGGGGCTTGAACAGGCGTTCGGCCAGGGGCAGGGCGGCGGCGAGCAGCACGGCCGTGTCGTTGCTGGCCAGCGGCAGGGTGGTGGTGGCGGCATTGGCGTAGAGGCTCGTGCCGTTGAAGGGGCTGCTGCGCACGAACACGGTGACCGTGCCGGTGCGCTGGCGCTGGCGGCGCAGCTTCTCGGCGGCGCGGCTGAGGTAGGTGGCGATCGCCTCGCGCAGGGCCGCCAGGCTGGTGACCGGCTCACTGAAGCTGCGGCTCACGCAGGTTTCCTGTTTGGCCGGCACCACGCTCTGCAGCAACAGGCAGCTGTGGCCGCGCAGGTCCTGCTGCAGGCGCAGGCCCACCACGCCGCAGCGGGCCCGCAGCTCGCCGCTGGGCAGATCGCGCAGCTGGCGGGCCGTGGCCACGCCGCGCAGGCGGCACCAGCGCGAGAGCTTGCGGCCGATGCCCCAGACCTCTTCCACCGGCACCTGCTCCAGCCAGGGGTCGGGATCGGGAACGGCCCCCAGATCGAACACGCCCTGCTGGATCGGGTTCTGCTTGGCCAGCCGGTTGGCCACCTTGGCCAGGGTCTTGCTGCCGGCGATGCCCACCGCCACCGGCAGGCCCAGGTGGCGCCGCACCTGGCGGCGGAGCGCCAGGCCCCAGGCGCTGAGGTCACCGCCACGGGAGCCCTTGCCGGGCCCAGCGCCAGCAGGGCGGTGCAGCCGGCCGAAGGCCTCGTCGATCGAATAGACCTCCAGCTCCTCCACCCAGGGCTCCAGGGTGGCCATCAGCCGCTGGCTCATGTCGGCGTAGAGGGCGTAATTGGAACTGCGCACCACCACCCCCTGGCGCTCCAGCTGGCGGCGCACCTGGAAGTAGGGCACCCCCATGGCGATGCCGAGGGCGCGGGCTTCGGCGCTGCGGGCCACGATGCAGCCGTCGTTGTTGGAGAGCACCACCAGCGGCCGGCCGATCAGGGCGGGATCGAGGGCCGCCTCGCAGGAGGCGTAGAAGTTGTTGCCGTCGATCAGCACGGTGGCGAACGCCATCGGTTGTGCAGGGCGGAGGGTTCAGCGCGGCTGGATCAGAGCGGGTGGATCACGTGGATGGCCACGCCCCAGAGGCGGGTGTCGTCGGCATCGCTGAGCTCCAGGGGCGGATAGGCCGCATGGGCCGCCTCCAGCCGCAGCCGGCCCTGGTGCCGCACCAGGCGCTTGAGCGTGAAGGCCCCCTCAACCGCCGCCACCACGATGCGGCCGGGGCGCGGCTCAACGCTGCGGTCCACGATCAGCAGGTCGCCGTGGTGGATGCCGGCGTCGGTCATCGAATCGCCGCTGACGCGCAGGAAGAAGGTGCTGCTGGGGCGGGCGATCAGGTGCTCGTTGAGGTCGATGCCCGCCTCCACGTAGTCATCGGCGGGGGAGGGGAAGCCGGCCGCCACCGATTCGGTGACCAAAGGGAGGCGCATGGGGTGCAGTCGCGGGCGCTCCAGGCTAGTACAGGTGTACTGAAATCCTGAAGGTCAGTCCTCCTCGCCCTCCAGCAGCAGTTGCTGGAACGCGGTGTACAGCTCGGGATGCTCGGCGGCGGCGCGGGGATCCCGCTGGCCCAACTCCGTGGGCCGCAAGGGCTTACGGGCAGGCCCAGCGAAAGGGGCGCCAGACCCGGCGGCCGGTGCCGCGGCCGGGCGCTGGCTCTGGCGCCGTTGCTCCTCCGCCTGCCGCAGCCGCTGCAGCAGGTGGGGCGGCACGGTGCCATCGGGGCTCACCTGCATCAGTTCATGGAACAGGGCCTCGGGGTCGGTTTCCGTTTCCACCCGGTGGCGCCGCTCGCTGGCCGGCACTGCCGCAGCGGCGGGGGGTGGTGCCGGCACAGGCAGGGGCTGGGGGAGGCGGCGGCCCAGTTCCTTGAGGCGCTCGAGGCTGCGGGGGTCGAAGGCCATCACCACGGCAGGGTCAGGAGCATCCCAGTGTGTCGCGGGTGACGCGGCCGGTGACGGGGTTGGTGCCGGTGGCGCTGGCGCAGAGCTTCTTGAGAACATCGGCCCGCAGGGGCACGTTGGTGAAGTCGGCCCCGTCGATTGCCACCTGATCGAACTTGGTGTTGAAGGCGAAGGCGTCTTCCAGCACCGCATCGCGCAGGTCGGTGCCCTCCAGCACCGCCGAGTCGAGGGTGGCCTGGCGCAGATCAGCGCCCCGCAGGTTGGCATCCTGCAGCTTGGCGCCGAACAGGCTGGCGTTGCGCAGGTCGGAACCGGAGAGATCGGCATCCCGCAGATTTGTGAGGTTGAAGGTCACCCCGTTGAGGTCGCTGTCGTGGAAATCGGCGCCGATCAACACCTGCTTGGCGTAGTCCATCGCGGCATCGGCCGGCGCGATCGGCCAGCCCGGCAGCAGGCAGGCGGCCAGCCCCCACAGTCCACCCACAAGAACAAACAGCAAGCCCGTGAACAGCGAACGCAGCGGGGCGGCCATGGCGGCGGTGGGACAGGCAAGGGAACTCTAGGAACAGTGGGCCTGGCGGTTCCATGGCGGCGATCACACCGCAACAGTCGAAAAACCAGCAGCGGATCCCCGGCCAGTGGGCCGAGCAGCGCGCCCTGCGGCTGTTGCGCAGCCGCGGCTGGCAGCTGGTGGCACGGCGCTGGCCCTGCCGCTGGGGCGAACTGGATCTGGTGGTGGCCAAACCGGGTCGGTTGCTGCTGGTGGAGGTGAAGGGCCGGCGCTGCCGCGGGCCTGACGGCTGGGGGGCGGCGGCCCTGGGGCCCTATAAACGGGCCCGGCTGGCCAGGGCCTGGGCCTGTTGGCTGGCGGCCCATCCGGAGCGGGCGGAGCTGCCGCTGGAGGTGGTGTTCGCCCTGGTGCCCCTGCCACCGGCCCGGGGTGCGGTGCGCTGGCTGAGGCTGGATCAATGGGGCTGAGCCGCGCCGGCTGGGCCAGGCGCCACGCTGGTGGCGTCGCCCCCATCTGCCGCCATGACCTTCGGGGCCCACCGCGCCCGCAAGCGCTTCGGCCAGCACTGGCTCACCGATTCCACCGTGCTGGATCGGATCGTGGCGGCAGCTGAGTTGCAACCGGATGACACGGTGCTGGAGGTGGGCCCGGGCCGCGGCGCCCTCACCGAACGGCTGCTCGCCTCTCCAGCGGAGCTGGTGCGGGCCGTGGAGCTCGACAGCGACCTGGTGGCGGGCCTGCGCCAGCGGTTCGGCGCCGACCGCCGCTTCGAGCTGCTGGAAGGGGACGCCCTGGCGGTGGCCCTGCCCGCGGCCAACAAGGTGGTGGCCAACATTCCGTACAACATCACGGGTCCGCTGCTGGAGCGGCTGGTGGGGCGGCTGGATCGGCCGGCGCCAATCCCCTACCGGCGCCTGGTGCTGCTGGTGCAGCAAGAAGTGGGAGAGAGGATCCGGGCCCGGGCCGGCAGCGGCGCCTTCAGCGCCCTGAGCGTGCGGATGCAGTTGCTGGCGGACTGCCGGTCGGTGTGCCCGGTGCCTCCTCGCTGCTTTCAACCACCGCCGAAGGTGCAATCGGAGGTGATCGTGCTCGATCCCCTGCCGGCGGAGCGGCGCCTGGAGCCGGGGCTCGCCGCTCGGGTGGAGCAGCTGCTGCGCCGCTGTTTCGCCAGCCGCCGCAAGATGCTGCGCAACAGCCTGGCCGGCCTGTTGCCCCCGGAAGCCCTGGCCACCCTGGCCACCCTGGCGGGCTTCGACCTCCAGCAGCGCCCCCAGGACCTGGCTGCGGAGCGCTGGGTGGCGATGGCGCGAAACCTGAGCAGAGAAAGCCCTGGATAGCGCCAACACAAGGGTGCTCAAAGAAGCGATGTCCAGCCCCGGTGTTTGTACTCATCTCTGCTGATCGTTGGCCGCTCTAGGCTGTGATCAGAGAGAAGAAACACCATGAACGTACACACCAAAACCTCCAATGCGCTCCAATCCATGCGCGCTCTGGCCCACAGAGATCCTGGTTTTGCGGAGGCCCTATCCCATTCGCAATCACCACAACAAGCTGCCCAGTTGGCGGCGGAGCGGGGCATCACCATCAGCTCCAGGACGCTCTGGCTGAACCGGGGCCGCCTGCTGGGTGGGGGCCTGCCCAGCTGGCGAGGCTGACCATGGGCTGCCCCCCGGGCAGGATCTGGGCGTGGCGAGCTTGAATCGGGTCGATCACCGCTGAAGCCAAAGCGCCTTGCCCATGGCTGATCTGATTGTTCAGGCCCCGGCCAAGATCAACCTGCACCTGGAGGTGCTCGGCCTGCGGCCCGATGGCTTCCATGAGCTGGCCATGGTGATGCAGAGCCTCGACCTGGTCGACAGCCTGGCCCTGTCGCCCCGCAGCGATGGGGCCTTGATTCTGTCCTGCGATGAGCCGGGGCTTCCCACCGATGGCACCAACCTGATTGTGCGGGCCGCTGCGCTCTTGCGGCAGCGGGCCGGGCGGCCAGAACTCGGCGCCGATCTTGCCCTCACCAAACGGATCCCTGTCGGGGCGGGCCTGGCCGGGGGCTCCAGCGACGGTGCCGCGGCCCTGCTCGGGTTGAACCAGCTCTGGGAGTTGGCGCTGGACGAAGCCGAACTGCGCGCCCTGGCGGCGGCACTCGGCTCCGATGTGCCGTTCTGCCTGGTCGGCGGCACCCAGCTTTGTTTCGGGCGGGGCGAGCGGCTGGAGGCCGTCGACCCCGGCGCCTCGGAGCCGCTGGCGGTGCTGCTGATCAAGGATCCGGCGGCAAGCGTCTCCACCCCCTGGGCCTACGGCCGCTGCCGTGACCTGCGTGGCGATTTCTACCTCGATCACGAACTGGATTTCGAGCAACGCCGCGCCAGCCTGCGCCACGGCCCCCTGCTTGCGGCCCTGCGGGGGGAGCGGCTCATCCCGCCCCTGCGCAACGATCTGCAGGCGGTGGTCGAACCGGAGCAGGACAGCGTGCGCCAGGGCCTGGCTCTGTTGCGCCAGGCCAAAGGCCAGCTGGGTGTGGCGATGAGCGGCTCGGGCCCCAGCCTGTTCGCCCTGTTCACCGATCTGGAGCAGGCCGAAGCGGCCAGGGCCCAGCTCGCTGCGGCCCTGGAGCAGGCGGGCTTCGACGCCTGGTGTTGCTGCTGCAGCAGCATGGGGGCCCGACTCAAGGGCGCTGCCCCATCCCCATGAGCGTTCCGCCTCCCTCCCCCGCTGAAGCCAGTTCCGCCGCACCGCCCCGCAAAGGTCCGCTCAGCTTTCTCTCCGGCGCCCTCACCAGCTTCCTGCTGGCCTGGGTGTTCCTGCTGCTCAGCCAACGGGTGCTGGGTTACTACGCGCTCCACCCGCCGCAGTACAGCAAGCCGATCGCCCAAAGCATCGCCACCGCAGTGAAAACCCTGGTCGTCGGCATGAGTTTCCTGGCCACCTTCAGCTGCGCCTTCATTGGCCTGGGGCTGTTCCTGGTGTTCATCCGCAGCCTGGTGCCGGCCCGGTCAGAAGAATCCTCCTAGGTTGACGGCGGCGTGATCCAACCACCACCAGCCCCTGCAATGACCCCCCACGACCTGGGCCTGCTCGCCCTGCTGCTCTCACCGGGAATGCTGCTGTCGGTGCTGCTGCTGGCCACCTTCGCCGCCGGCGGCTGAGCCACCACCGGAAAAGCTGGGCCCAACAGCCTGAGATAGGTTGGCCGCTCCACCGGCAATGGCCGGGCCCGCTCCCTTCCCGTGGCTGAGACGCTCCTCTTCAACGCCCTGCGTGACGCCATCGACGAGGAGATGGCCCGCGACCCCATGGTCTGTGTGTTCGGAGAGGACGTCGGCCAGTACGGCGGCTCCTACAAGGTCACCAAGGATCTCTACGAGAAATACGGCCAATGGAGGGTGCTCGACACCCCGATCGCCGAGAACAGCTTCACCGGCATGGCTGTGGGCGCTGCGATGACCGGCCTGCGCCCGATCGTGGAAGGCATGAACATGGGCTTTCTCCTGCTCGCCTTCAACCAGATCTCCAACAACATGGGGATGCTGCGCTACACCAGCGGCGGCAACTACACGATCCCCACGGTGGTGCGCGGGCCCGGCGGGGTGGGCCGTCAGCTCGGCGCCGAGCACAGCCAGCGTCTGGAGGCCTATTTCCACGCGGTGCCCGGCATCAAGATCGTGGCGGTCAGCACCCCCACCAATGCCAAGGGCCTGATGAAGGCCGCCATCCGCGACAACAACCCCGTTCTCTTCTTCGAGCATGTGTTGCTCTACAACCTCAGCGAGGAACTCCCAGAGGGCGACTACATCTGCGCCCTCGACCAGGCCGAGGTGGTCAGACCTGGCAAGGATGTCACGATTCTCACCTATTCCCGCATGCGCCACCACTGCCTCAAGGCCGTGCAGCAACTGGAGGCCGAGGGTGTCGATGTGGAACTGATCGATCTGATCAGCCTCAAGCCGTTCGATCTCGAAACAATCACGCGCTCCATCCGCAAGACCCACAGGGTGATGGTGGTGGAGGAATGCATGAAAACCGGGGGCATCGGCGCCGAACTGATCGCCCTGATCACCGAGCACTGCTTCGATGATCTCGATGCCCGGCCCCTGCGGCTCTCCAGCCAGGACATTCCCACCCCGTACAACGGCGCCCTGGAGAATCTCACGATCATTCAGCCCCACCAGATCGTCAAGGCCGCCACCCAGCTCAAGTCGGGCAGCTTCTGAGATGGCACGCCAACAGGGGTGGTTTGCCCTGATCCTGGCCCTGGCCATCGCCGCCGGCGCCGTTCTGGTCTCCTTCCCCCTCCAGCTGGGCCTCGACCTGCGCGGCGGCAGCCAGCTCACCTTGCAGGTGATGCCGGCCGGATCGATCACCAAGGTGCAACGGGAGCAGCTCGAAGCCGTCAAGGACGTGCTCGATCGCCGCATCAACGGCCTGGGGGTCGCGGAATCCACCCTCCAGACCATCGGCGACGACCAGCTGCTGCTCCAACTCCCCGGGGAACAGGACCCGACCCGCGCCGCCAAGGTGCTTGGCACCACGGCCCTGCTGGAGTTCCGCGCCCAGAAGCCCGGCACCGAAGAGGAGATGCAGGGACTGCTTCGCCTGAAGCGCCAGGCCGAAGCCGTCCTGGCCCGCCTGGAGCGGCGCAGCCCGGCCACGCCAGCCCAGGGGCTGCCGCCGGGCCAGGCCCCTCCGCCACCGCCCAGCTTCCCTGCCGCCGAACTGGCCAAGGCGCTCGCCGGCCTTGGCGTCAAAGTGCCGGAGAGCGCCGGTGAAGCCGGCCAGATCAAGGCCCTGCTCGACGAAGTGAACAAAAGGGTGGTGGCCCTCTACGAACCGGCCGCCCTCACCGGCAAGGGGCTGATCACGGCCGGTCGCCAGCAGCAAAGCAGCGGTCCCGGCTGGGATGTCACCCTCGGCTTCAACCGCGAGGGGGGCGAGGCCTTCGCCAAGCTCACCCAGTCAATCGCCGGGACGGGCCGGCTGCTGGGCATCGTGCTGGATGGCCGCTCGATCAGCGAAGCGAGCGTCAGCAAGGAGTTCGCCGCCGCCGGCATCACCGGCGGAGCGGCCAGCATCACCGGAAACTTCACGGCGGAGGAGGCCAGGGATCTGGAGGTGCAACTGCGGGGCGGCTCCCTGCCCCTGCCGGTCAAGATCATCGAGGTGCGCACCGTCGGCCCTTCCCTCGGCGCCGAGAACATCCGCACCAGCCTGGTGGCGGCCCTCACCGGCTTGGTGCTGGTGGGGGTGTTCATGGTGCTGGTCTACCGGCTCCCCGGTGCGGTGGCCGTGGTGGCCCTGAGCCTCTATTCGCTCTTCAACCTGGCGGTCTATTCCCTGATCCCCGTCACCCTCACCCTGCCGGGCATCGCCGGCTTCATCCTCAGCGTGGGGATGGCGGTGGATGCCAATGTGCTGATCTTCGAGCGGGTCAAGGAGGAACTGCGCGGCGGCAACACCCTGATCCGCTCCATCGACACCGGCTTCTCCCTGGCCTTCAGCTCGATCCTCGATGGCCATGTCACCGGCCTGATCAGCTGCCTCGCCCTGTTCACCCTCGGCACGGGCCTGGTCAAGGGCTTTGCCGTCACCCTGGCGATCGGCCTGCTGCTCAGCCTGTTCACTGCCCTCACCTGCACCCGCACCCTGCTGCGGCTGCTGATGAGCTATCCGGCCCTGCGCCGCCCCACCTACTTCCTGCCCGCCAGCCAGCGTCCAGCCGGCCTGGCCTGAAGTCCCTGTTACCCCAGCCTGTGACCAACAGCCCCTCCCCCCGCTTTCGGATCAGCCGCTACCAGCGCCTCGCCTGGGTGGGATCGGGGCTGGCCTGCCTGCTCAGCGTGATCGGCCTGGCTCTCTGCTGGCTCACCCCGTCGATTGGCTTTCCGCTCAGGCCAGGCCTGGACTTCACCGGCGGCACCCAGATCCAGCTGGAGCGGAGCTGCGCGGGGGCATGCCCGCCGCTCACGGCGCCGGAGCTGCAGCAACGGCTGGCCAGCCTGGCCCTGCCCCCCGGTGAGGGTGAGCGTGCTCCGAACCTGGGTGGCGCCAGTGTCCAGGTGCTCGATCGCGGCAGCTCCGTGCTGCTGCGCCTGCCGGCCCTCAGCACCGAACAGAGCGCCGCGGTGATCACCGATCTGGCCACCGCGATCGGGCCCCTGGATGCGGCCGGCACCGCCATCAACACGATCGGGCCCACCCTGGGCTCCCAGCTGCTGACCAGCAGCGTGATCTCGTTGCTGGTCAGCTTTGCGGCGATCGCCCTCTATATCACCTTCCGCTACGACCGCATCTTCGCCTTCCTCGCCCTCCTCTGCCTGGCCCACGACGTGTTGATCACCTGCGGGGCCTTCGCCTGGCTGGGGTTGATCCTGGGCATCGAGGTGGATTCGCTGTTCGCCGTCTCCCTGGTCACCGTCGCTGGTTACTCGGTCACCGACACGGTGGTGGTGTTCGACAGGATCCGCGAACAGAAAACCAGCCTGAGCCACCTCCCCGTCGCTGAGCAGGTGGATGTGGCCGTCGATGCCACCCTCACCCGCTCCCTTTACACCTCCTTCACCACCCTGTTGCCACTCCTGGCCCTGATCTTCTTCGGCGGCAGCAGCCTGTTCTGGTTCGCGGTGGCGCTCACAATCGGCATCGCCGTGGGCAGCTGGTCGAGCATCGGGGTGGCGCCCACCCTTCTGCCCCTGTTCAACGCCCCGGCCCCGGTCCGGAGCCCCGCATGAGGCGCCAGCCCCTGGTGCCGGTGCTGCTGATTCTGCTGGCGCTCTGGGATCTGCGGGGGGAACTCCAGTTGCTCAGCGATCACTTCACCTGGGTCACGCTCAGGGCGGCCCTGGTTCAGCATCCCCTCGCCGTGGCGGTGCTGCTGCTCGCTCCCAGCCTGTGGCGTCGCTTCCGCTGAGCCCCGCCACCCAGCTCCCGCCAAGGCTCCCACTAGCCCCCACCCGGCAGGGTCCAGCGGTCCATGATCTGCTCCACCAGCACCCGCTGGCAGACCACCTGGATCACCACCACCAGGGGCAGACCCAGCAACACACCCGGCAGACCCAGCAGGGCACCGAGGCTGAGCTGGGCCATCAGGGCCACGGTTGGCAGCAGGTTCACCGTCCGACTCAGCAGCACGGGGGTAAGCACGAAGGCCTCCACGTTCTGGAGCAAGAGCCGCAGGATCAGCACCTGCACCACCTTGGCCGGAGAGATCAACAGGGCCACGGCCATGGGCAGCAGGGTCGCCACGGTGGGACCGATGGTGGGGACAAAAGTGAGCAGGCCGCAGACCAACCCACTCAGCAGGGCGAGCGGCACCTTCAGCAAGGCCAGTCCAGCCCAGGTGAGCACGAACACCGTCACCGCCGAGATCGTCATGCCGGCCAACCAGCCGCCGAGGGCCTGGCGGCAATCGTGGAGCAGCCCCTGCATCGTCGGTCGGTAGAAGCGCGGCGTGGCGGCGATCAACAGGCGTTGGTGGCTGCGGGGATCAAGGGCAAACAGAACGGCCAGCAGGCCCATCAGCAGCATCTGGATCGTGGTGTTGGCCGTGCTTCCAGCCACGCCGAGCAACTGGGAGCCCAGGGGCTGCAGCCGGTCCCAGCTGCCCAGATCCAGCAGTTGCTCCTCCAGGGTCTGGAGCCCCCGGAACTGGCCGGCCAGGGCGCCAAGGCGCTGGATCAGCACCGGCACCAACTGGGTGAACTCATTGGCCTGCTGCACCAACTCCGGCAGCAGCAGCTCCGACACCTTCCAGCCCAGCACCGCCAGCACCGCCAGCACCAGGGCAAGGGCGGTCGGCCGGTTGAGCGGCAGGCGACGGCGCAGCTGGGTCACCGGCACATCGAGGGCGACAGCCAGCACCACGGCGCCGAACAACACCAGCAGCACCCAGCGCAGCTCCCAGAGCAACAGGCCGATAACCACCAGGGCCAGGCAACCGAGCAGGGCACGGGTGTTCATGCGGCCTGCCGTTGGCGCTTCCACGGATCGAGCACGTCGCGGATCAGCACCTCCCGAATGATCACCTGCAGGCACACCGCCATCGGCAGGGCCAGCAACAGCCCCAGCGGCCCGAACAGCACCGTGAACAGAAACTGGGCCGAAAGCGTGAGGCCGGGCAGGAGCTTGAGCTGGTGCTGCATCACCGAGGGGGTGATCAGGTAGCTCTCCAGGTGCTGAATCACGAAGTAGAGGCCGAGCACGGCCACCGCCTTCCAGGGGGCATCGAGCAGGGCCACCGACATCGGAAAAACGGTGCTCAAGGTGGGGCCGACGTTGGGGATCACATTGAGCAACCCGGCGAGCAGGGCATTGGCAACCACCAGCTTCACCCCGAGCAACATCAGGCCGATGCCCGAGAGCAGCGCCACACAGCAGGAGCTGATTAGCACGCCCACCATCCAGTCGCTCAGGGCCGCACCGCAGGAATCGAGCACCTGGCGGAACCGGCGCCGATAGAAGGACGGCACCAGCAGCACCGCCACATCCCGGTAGGCAGTGGGCTGCAGCGCCACCATCACACTCACCGCCACGACGAACAGCAGCTGCAGCACCGCACCCCCGAGGTTGCCGGCCAGGCCGAGCAGGCGGTTGAGTCCCTCGCCCAGGCCGCTGGCCAGCGCGGCGCTGCCGTCGGAGCTGCCGGGCAGGATCTCCTGGAGCCAGTCCAGCTCCAGGGTGGCGTCCTGGCGCCCATAGATCATCTGGGCCGTCTCGGTGAGGGCACTGCGACCCATCTTCAGCAAGAGCGCCGCGGCGGCTGGCACCTTGGTGAGCAGTTCGGCGAACTGGGCTGCGAAAGGAGGGATCAGCACGGTGACGCCCAGGACCAGCAACACCAGCAGACCCAGCAGGCTCAGCAGCAGGGCGAGGGAGCGGCTGCAACGCAGTTGCCGGCCCACGAACCCGACCAGGGTGCAGAGCGCCATCGCCAGCACGATGGCGGCGAAAACCTGCACGAGCACATCACGCAGGCTCCAGAGCAGCGCGACGGCAGCGCCCGTTGCGGCCAGACCCAGCCACTGGCCGAACTTCAAATCGCTTCCGGCTCCGTCTCAGGCTCCGGCTCCGGCTCCGCATCCGGCTTGTCTTCCGGCTGCTCGCCATCCTTCTCGGCGAATCCCAGGCCATGGCCGGCCGCGTAGCGATCAGCGAAGCGCATGAACCGATCGAAATCGGCCTCGGTCTTCCAGGTGTAGGTGGCCTCGATGGCGCTGGCCCGGCCATTCACGAAGCGGGCATTGACATCCCGGGTGACCAGCTCTCCCTCTTCATCGAGCAGGAACATGCCGGTGATGTCGCCCATCGTTTCGGGGGCCAGGGCCTCGGGCTCCTCAAACACGAACACCGCCTGACCGGTGCGTCCATCGCGGGAACGGGTCAGGCGGATATCGGGCACCACGGGCTCATCCACCCCACGAAAGAACTGAATCGCAGTCATCGGAGGCGGCACGAAAAAACGATCCTAAACATCACACCTGATGCGGCCCTGCTCGAGCAACCACTCCGCAGCTTTTGATTCGGGCCAGTCGCCGAGATCGACCCCATCCCCCTGCAGCGGCAGACAGATCCCCGCCGACAATGGCTGTTGTTTCGCTTCGTGATCGTAACAACGGTCGTAATAATCGAGCATCTGACGACAGGCTGCCGCCCAATCCGCGGCGGCGATCGCCTCCAGGGCCGCCTTGGTCCGGGCCGGACCGAGCCGCCTGGCGATCCGCGCGGTGGCCTCCGCAAGCTCCGCCCCGTTCTGGACCCCATAAACCGCCACCAGCCGCCGCACCCGCTCCTCCAGCGGGCGCCGCAGCTCCAGCCGGGGCGCCGCCTGCATCTGCCGCCACAGGCCGGCGGGAATCCGGCAGCGACCCACCTGAACGCTCTCCGCCTCCAGCCAGATCTCCCTGGCCTCGCCGAGGCGCTGAAGCGCTTCGGCCAGTCGGTTTTCGTAGTGCTCGGTGCTGGGTTGGGGCGGCAGGCCCAGGCCGCCGAAGCTGCTGCCGCGGTGGTGGGCCAGCCCCTCCAGATCCACCACCGCCACGCCGCGCCGGCCCAGTTCCAGCAACAGGTCGGTTTTGCCGGTGCCGGTGCGACCCCCCAGCAGCCTCAGCGGCCAGGCTTGCTCGAAGCGCCCCAGCACCCACTGCCGGTAGGCCTTGTACCCCCCTTCCAGCAGCAGCACGGGCAGGTCAAGGGTTTCCGCCAGCCAGGCCAGGCTGGCGGACCGCATGCCGCCCCGCCAGCAATGGATCCGCAGTGGGCTGCCCTGATCGAGCCCCAGGAGGCTTTCGCCGAGTTCGACCAGCCGCGGACCCACCAGGGCCAGGCCGAGCTGAACAGCGGCCTGGCGACCCTGCTGCTTGTAGAGGGTGCCGATCTCGGCCCGTTCGGAATCACTGAACAGGGGCAGGCTCTGGGCACCGGGGATGTGGCCCCGCTCGAACTCGGCGGGGCTGCGCCCATCGATCAGCGGCCCCTGGGCGGCCAGGAAAGGCTCGATCGCCAGCCGCACCGCCATCCTCCAACCCGGGACCGACCTGCCCTGACATAGTGGGCCCACGCTGGCCCCGATCAGGCCAGCTGAACGTCATGCTCTCCGGACCGTCCGCCTCCACCACCGTCAGCGCCGAAGAGCTGCTGGAGCGGTTTCTGACCAGTTCGCTGCGGCAGCGGCGCAGCCTCCTGCCCCAGCTCGAAGCCCGCAGCGACGAGTTGCGTCCTTTGCTGATCGACTGCCTGGCCCATCTCGATGCCAACGGCGACGACTGGGCCGCCGGCGCCCTGATCCATCTGCTGCTGGGCCAGCCGGATGCCCTGGCTGGCGACTTCCTCTCCCGCTACCCCCAGGGCTGGCTGGCGTTGGGCAGCGCCCAGGGCATCGACCATCAGCCGCTGCAGAGCGCCCTGATGGCCAAGTCCTTCGAGGAGGCCGACCGTCTCACCAGTGCGATCCTGCGCCAGCTGGCCGGGCCGGCAGCCGAGCAGCGCGGCTATGTGTACTTCAGTGAGGTGGCTTCGATCGGGGCGGTGGATCTGGAAAGCCTCGACCGGCTCTGGATCTGCTACTCGCTCGGGAGGTTCGGCTTCTCCGTCCAGGGTCGGCTGTTGCGGAGCGTCGGCGGGCGCTGGCCACTGCTGTGGCCGAAGCTGGGCTGGAAGACCGGCGGGGCCTGGACCCGCTATCCCACTGGCTTCTCCTGGACGCTGGAGGCGCCGGAAGGACACCTGCCCCTGGTGAACCAGTTGCGCGGGGTGCGGTTGATGGATGCCCTGCTCTCCCATCCCGCTCTGCAACAGCGCATACCCAGGTGAGGAAGCCTCCAGTTAGGGTCAAATCCAGTGGTCGATGGAGTGAATGCCCCGGCGTTTGATCACCCCAAGGCTTCCCTGGCCACCACGTCCCTGGACAGGTTTTCATTTGAGAGTGCTCCCCTGGGCCGTGTGTCGCTGGACCGATTTCACCATCCCCTCCACCCTGCAGCTCGCTCCGCTGCTTGAGGTGCTGCTCGAGCCGATGGCGAAAGCGGCCAACCTGCCTGAACTTCAGCTCGGCCTGCATGAAGCCCTGGTCAACGCCGTTCGCCATGGAAACGGCGGCGATCCGAGCAAGTGCCTGCGCATCCGACGCATCCTCTCTCCCCGCTGGATCATCTGGCAGATCCAGGACGAGGGCTTCGGCGTGCCGCCGGCCAGCCGCACGAAGGAGCTGCCGGCGAACCCGGCCGCCTGCTGCGGCAGGGGCTTCTTCCTGATTCACCACTGTTTCGATGACGTTCGCTGGAGCGGTCGGGGCAACCGGCTCCAACTGGCGGCCCAACGCCGGCGTTGAGCGGGCCGCTCAACGGCCGTGGCTGGGGCAACCCGGATCCTTGAGATCCCCCTTCAGCCAGGCCAGGCCATGGTCCAGCAGGGCGATGGCCCGCTCCTGGCCCTCTCCCCCCAGGCGGTGCGGAGGGCTGTCGTCACCGATCAGCTGCACCAGGGCGGCGGCGATCTGCTCGGCTCCGCGGCGGGGCTTCTGCGCTTTGAGGGCGTGCCAGTCACGCCCCTCGATCGCCAGGAGGCGGTGCAGGGCCTCAGCCAGCTGGCGGCTGCCTTCCGGCCATGGGCGCTGAGCCGGTGGGGAAGGATCGCCAGCGGCGGCAACCACGGGGATGCTGGGGTCGGGGGAAAGCGTCACTGGACGCGAAGCGGCAGGGGGCTCCATCCTGGCGCCATGCCAAAAGGCCTGCGCCGATCCAGCCGCCGCCGACCATCGGGTTGGCTGCACAGCCTCTCCTCCCTGCTGGCGGTGGCGGCCCGAGGGGAACGCTTGCAACCCGACGACGGCGGCAGCGGGGCCCGCCGTCTGCGTCAGCACCTTGAACTGGGCCAGCGGCTGCTGGATCCACTGCCCAAACCCCTGCGCGCTGGAAACGGGCAGGAGGAGTGGCTCTGGAAGGCGTTGCGCTGGGGGGGCGGAGGGATGGTGCTGGCCTGGTTGCTCCAGCGCTGATCGCTCAGGTGGCGGCTTTGGTGGCGGTCCAGACCCGGGTCATGAAATGGGACTCCGCCTGAATCGCGGCGAATCCCGCCTGCCGCAGGCGCCCATCGATGCCATCGCCGATGTAATCGCGGTAGTAGGGCTCGTGGAACATCCGGCGGAAGTTCTCCATCGCCGGCATGAATTCGGGCGAGTCAGCCATCTGAACGGAATCGGCCATCACCAGGGTGCCGCCAGGCTCCAGCAAGCGGAAACACTCCGCCATCACCTTCTGGCGGGCCGCTCCGGGAAGTTCGTGCAGAAGAAACACACAGCTCACCGCCTGAAAGGTTGCATCGGCGAACGGCATCGCTTCCGCATTGGCCTGAACAAGCTGGGGCAGCTCGCCGGGCAACTGGGCCAGGAAGCGGTTGGCCTCCCGCAGATAGGCGGTGGACAGATCGAGGCCCACCAGCTGAACGCCAGGAAGAGCGGCCCGCAACTGCCGCAGGGTCCGGCCGGTGCCGGTGGCCACGTCCAGCACCCTCAGCTGGCCGGGGGTGCGGCTGGAGAACGCCCGCAGCCCCCGCCGCAACGGCGCCAGCAGGCGGCGGCGCATCGGGTCAGCCGTTCCGTTGAAGAGGATCTCCACCTGCAGGTCGTAGAGAACGGCGGAGCGATCGCTCAGGTAGCCGTCGGTCTGGTGGTGGAAGTTCTGAAGGTAGTAGCCGGGAAAGTCGGCGGGTTCCACCGCGCGGGGCAGATCGCGCACTTTGCGCTGGCTGCGGCGGCTCCAGATGCTGGGCAGATCGAGCCAGACCAGGGGATAGCGGCTGGCCCACTCCAGCCAGGGAGCCTCGAACAACAGCGAAGAGGGGTAAACCCCCCGCTCGGCGTCCTGCCAATCGATCTCCAGGAGCCTGTTCATCGAGGCGCGGAACTGCTCGAACATTCCCGGCGGAACCGGCACGGTCTGGGGGAGGGTTCCCGGCGCAAGCATCTCCAGGAGCCTGGTGCTCACTTCCTTGTGAGCCAGGCCCATCAGGCTCTTGCCCTGCTGCAGCGTCTGGTACGCGAGCTTGCTGACCGGATCGGGCATCGGCTGGATCAGGGGTCTGAGCCTGGATTGGACCCCTATTCCAACGGATCGGCCCTGGTGCCGCGAGCCGTCCTGGGCCGGCGGCACCAGGGCCGACAGGACCTCGAAGCGAACCAGGCACCCGCGTAACCGTTTCTGTCGGATTCTTGAAATCCCATGGCTGGACAGGGTTCTACCGGGTCGCAGATGCTAGTTTCCAGCCCAGGTCACTGGATCTCCACGTCATGCGCGATGCCATTACCGGCCTGATTGGTCGGTATGACCAGCTGGGGCGCTATTTCGACCGCGACGCGATCGACCGCATCTCCAGCTACTTCGCCCAGTCCCAGTTGCGCCTGGCGGCGGCGGAAATCATCAACCGTGATGCCGCCGACATCGTGCGCGAGGCCAGCCGGCGGCTGTTCGAGGAGGATCCCGAGCTGCTGCTCCCCGGCGGCAACGCCTACACCACCCGCCGCCTCTCCGCCTGCCTGCGGGACATGGATTACTTCCTCCGCTACGCCAGCTATGCCCTGGTGGCTGGCGACCCCTCCATCCTCAATGAACGGGTTCTCAACGGCCTCGACGACACCTACAAGAGTCTGGGCGTGCCCACCGGACCCACCGTGCGCAGCATCAACCTGCTGGGTGATGTGGTGAGTGAGCGTCTCGAAGAGGCCGGGCTGGGGCCTGCCGAGGTGGTCCGGATGCCGTTCAACCACATGGTCCGGGGGCTGGGCGCCACCAATCTCCGGGCCCGCTAGGCCGCATCCAGCCTTGCCCCGTGCCTGCGTCCCATCGCTGCGTAGGCTTCGCAACACCTTCCTATCGCGCCACTGGATCTTGGTCACCCAGTTCTCGTCTGCCCCCATCAGCGATCGTCATCGCCTTTCGCTCGGGCCGATCGCCACTCCGGAGAGGCTGCTTCTGGGCCCTGGACCCTCCAACGCCCATCCCACCGTGCTTGCGGCCCTGGCCCGCAGCCCGATCGGCCACCTCGACCCCCTCTACATCGAATTGATGGGGGATGTGCAGGAACTGCTGCGCTACGCCTGGCAAACCGACAACCGCCTCACCATTCCGATGAGTGGCACCGGCAGCGCGGCGATGGAGGCCACCCTCGCCAACACGGTCGAGCCCGGCGACGGGGTTCTGGTGGCTGTCAAGGGCTACTTCGGTCTTCGGCTTGTCGACATGGCGCAGCGGTATGGAGCCGAGGTTCACACGATCGAGCGTCCCTGGGGCGAAGCCTTCAGCCTCGAAGAGATCGAAGCCGCGCTGCAACGGCATCGCCCCAAAATCCTGGCGATCGTTCATGCCGAAACCTCCACCGGCGTCTGCCAGCCGATGGAGGGGATCGGTGAACTCTGCCGCCGTTACGACTGCCTGCTCCTGCTCGACACGGTCACGTCGCTCGGGGCCGTGCCGGTCCACCTGGATGCCTGGGGAGTGGACCTGGCCTACAGCTGCAGCCAGAAGGGCCTCAGCTGCCCCCCCGGCCTGGGGCCCTTCAGCATGGGCCCCCGCGCCGAGGCCAAGCTGGCTGCCCGCAGCGGCAAGGTGCCCAACTGGTACCTCGATGTCTCCCTGCTCAACCAGTACTGGGGCAGCAACCGCATCTATCACCACACGGCCCCGGTCAACATGAACTTCGGCATGCGCGAAGCCCTGCGGCTGCTGGCCGAAGAAGGCCTCGAAAACGCCTGGGCCCGCCATCGCCAGAACGCAGAACGGCTCTGGAGTGGTCTGGAGTCGCTTGGGCTCGAACTGCACGTGCCCGAGCCCCTGCGGCTGCCCACCCTCACCACGGTGCGGATTCCGGAGGGGATCGATGGCAAGGCCTTCAGCCTTCACCTGCTCAACAGCCACGGCATCGAAGTG
>Ga0247835_1000594_pt1 | contig 51151 bp, 36 predicted proteins | sample LaCtaG_3_FD_189912 | JGI IMG/M metagenome (GOLD analysis project Ga0247835, IMG submission 189912) | Freshwater microbial communities from meromictic Lake La Cruz, Castile-La Mancha, Spain - LaCruzMarch2015_13.5m | ecosystem: Environmental > Aquatic > Freshwater > Lake | place: Spain: Castile-La...
CCCAACAGGGTGATAATGAGCGTGTCTTTTTCTTGCTCGGTCAGGGTTGATAAATCGGGCTGCTTTTCCATGCCTATACTTTGCTTGATCTCTTACGCTTTTTCAAGGGCGGGCTGAGTAGTTACGTTTTAGGAGTTATTGGCCTCCCACATAACGGGGTTTTTGGATAGAAACCAGACACCCCGTTGGTATCAAAAATTCGAATGCTGGAGATGGGCACGATGCCTTTATGCCCCAAAGTACGAGCTACTAACCGCCGCCTTTCTTGCCATCGCGCATATCAGCGACGCTACTTTTAACATTTTGAGCCACCAAATCGGCACTAATAATGTTGCGGAATGGGTTACAAGCCCCTTCCAGCCCTCTTATCTTGGCAATAGGTTAGTGTCGGTAAAACCGAAATGCCGTAAACAAAAGATCGCTGCATTATTTATTTGTGCTTGCTTCGGGTATACGTGTTTTTTGTGGACAAAAGGTAGTTTTCAGTTTGATACAAACTAACCACCACAGCCTTTGTTACCATCACGCACCTCGGCGACGCTACATTCGCCATAACCGATTACATCGACACTCAACAAACTCAAGGCGGTTTTTTTCTTATTGCCATCGTTACTTTTGGTTGCGTCGTTTTCCTTTTCATTGCCTGTGGTGGCCTGTTTGGCGGCACTGGCGGCTGCATTCGCCGCCCCTGATGGGACTACGGGTGTTGTCACCGCTGTCGGCATACCGACCGCAGGGCCGGAAGATGAGATATTGGATGCGCCGACGACGGCGGTGGCGGCAAGAAATACTTGACCGCCGCTAATGCCCGCTTCACCCGCATCAATAATGCCGACAGGTGCGGCTAGATAGACCTTGCCTTCTGCTGCAGGGATGCAGGAGGTAGAGTAATGCAGGGAGCAATTACCGGGTTTTTGGGTTTTATTCTGTGGATTGATGGTCTGGATGCCGCTACCTGACACAATCGGCGGGAAAATGGTGATGATATTGCCTTTTGAGTCTACGCTACTGATCGGCGCAGGTGCGGAAATAGCCGATTTCGCGCCTTTGCCCGCATCAATATTGCCTTTGGATGACCAGATCGCAATGTCGCCGCCGCCCATCGTGAAGACACGGGATTGATTGACGTTGAAATCCCCTAAGCTAAATGCGCTCACATCACCTGTTTGTTGGGCGACGACGCCCAGCTCGTCAGCATCTTTGGAAATGCCGCCCACTATTCCGGCCAAACCGACGTTGACGCTGCCGCCCGGTACGACCAAGTTGATGCCGCCGCCCGCCAGAGTTTTAATCTGGCTGAACACCAACGATAAATCGCCTTTATATGAATTACTCGGCAACTGCTCCATGCGTTGCTCTACCTCCTGCATCCATGCAGTCGCTGGAAACAGCGTGGCTATCGCATCAAAGCCTTGCTGGTATAAAGCCTTGCGTTCGGATTCCGGTGCACTGGCTGCGGCGGCTGCGGATTGTTTGATTTCGTTGAACAACGCACTTAGCAATAACGGCTGCTTAGACGCATCGGGCAGGCTTTGCAAAAAGCGTAGTTTGGACTCAGGCGGCAAACTGGCCAGCGCGTCATTACCGTTATCGTCGATGAGCGTCAGCTTATTCAGATAATCGCTGCCGATGGCAAAATATTTATTGATAAACCCCGCGTAATCAACTGGGCCGGAGAGTCCCGCCAACACGTCGATACCCGCGCCACCAGCTACTGATAACGCCGCGTTTTTGGTGTTGCCGATGGTATTGATGCCTTTTGACCCGCCTAGGCTGATGTTACGGCCTGCTTGGATTTGCAACTGCCCAGGGCCGCCCAGTTCGATTTGCTTGTCATTGGCTTGGACGATGCCGTCGCCGTCGATTAAGGCATCGAAGCGAAGGTCACGTCCCGCTTTGACTTGGGTGATGTCGCCTGCCGACAAATTCTGTCCGGAAAAACTGAGGTTGTTGATGTCCCGTCCGGCGATAAATTTGCCAGCTAGTGGCAGGTAAAAGGTCACGTCAGAACTGGACGCAAAACTGATGTCGCCCAGCTTGGCGATGATGGTTGGTTTGGAGGTATCGTTGCTATGGATGGGTGTCGCGGCGTGGATGAGTGCGGCATCGGGTGTCGAGGGGTCAAGCCGTTCCCTAGTTCTGATCAGACCGTCACTCAAGCTGCCTTCTAGCTGTTGCACGGGCGTATCGACGCCAGGTAGGAACGACGGGTCGGCATCGGACATGTTGATGTTGATCAACTGCGCGGCATCGCTGTCGGTGCCGACATTGCGGCCCGCGAGCAGCAGCAATTCGCCTTGCGCCGAGGGCATCAAGGTCATCGAATGGTTGATACGGACATCGCCGGACAAGGCTTCGGCGCGGAGTGTTCCTGGATAAACGGCATACTCGAAGCCTGATGAGCTACTGGTGTCGATATTTTTGGCCAGTCTGAGCGCATCAACATCATTGTCCAGCACGATATTGCCAGCGGTGGCGGCAAAATTGACCGCGCTGGTGCTGTTGTATGTGAAAAACCGTGAATCACCACCGGCCGCTTGTGGCAATAAGTTGTTTTGTTTCAGCACGGTGGGGTTGAACACCGAGGCGATAATGGCGTCTTGGCGGGCTTGGATGTTAAAGCTGCCGTCGCCCAATTCCAAGATGGCACCGAACTGGTTTGACGAACGCGCCACGCTGCCGCCCGCATTTAAATTACCGATGCCGCGTCCGATGTAATATTCGCCACCGACGATGTCATTGCCCGCCGTGATTTGCAAATCACCGCCCCCGTTCACGACCGTACCCGTCTGTGCCCATTGGTTGGTCGCATCGCTCAATTTGCCGAACGGCTTGCCCGTGGTCGGCAACATCACAGACAAATCCCGCACATCGCCACCCGCTACGACACTGACATCACCGCCGCCCAGTGTCCCCACGTTCAAATTGAACATGTGTTTGCCCTTGGAGGAAATGCCATTGACGGCATCGGTGCGGTCGCCGCTGATGTTGACGCCCCAAGCCGTGGGTCGGTTGTTTTCATCGATGACACCGCTACGCACTAGCCAATCGCTGATCTCTTGTCCGGTATTGATGCCGTTGATATTGCCGCCCGCGTTTAGGCTGATGGAACCGCCTTGGGTGGGGTATTCGGCAATCGAAAACACTAAACCCAAGCGGGTTTCGTCAAAATAGCCGAAGCGCAACAGCGTATTCATTTGCGCCGGATCCAGACGGTTCAGATATTCCGCATCGCTCTCGCTTGCTAATTTTGCCGGAACGCCCGGAACAACCCCGCCTAGTAGTTGCCCACGGGTGTATTCGGCGGGCCGGCCCATAGTATAAACGGCGGCGGAGGCAGTGGCATCGGCAGGATTGCCGACAAATTGAATATCGCCACCTGCGTTGATGCCGATGCTGCCAGTCCCCGTCCTGACCATCACTTGGGTGCTGATTATTTCGCCCGTTCCGAAAGGGTCAGGTGCGAGGTAGCTATTTGCCAGATTGACATTGCCGCCAGCAATCAAGTTATAGCTCCACGACAGTCCGGTTTGCAGCACATCCTGTAATTGGGTCGATGATTGGCCTGGGATGAACGCGGTTGCGAAGGCGTCGGTCAAGGTGGCGTTGATGTTCAGATCGCCACCTGAGCGCAGTGTCAGGAAGCTTGGCTGGGTTTTATTGCCTTGCGCGTCGGCATAACGCCAGTTCAGCAAATCCCATGAGTTTGCCAAGGTCAATTTGTCGGTGCCGCGAATTTCTAGCCCAGGCAATATATTGATGCTTGCACCGGAATAGTCCGCCAAGATCGGCGCGGCAGTCATAAAGTTGCTGGTGTCTTTTTGCCACGCGTTGATAGTGGCAGTTTTAATAATCGACTGTCCCTCGTAGACGCGGGTGGCTTCCAATGCTGTGCGTTGGGCATCGGTTCCGGTAATGCGGGTATGGATGCCGGTGACATTGACGGTGTGCAATGCGTCGTCACGTCCGGTACGCAAATGCACGGAGCCGCCCTTTCCATCTCCACCACCGGACACATCAATCACGCCGCCCGCTTGCGACAAATCCAGCAAGCCGCTGCCTGTGTCGTCCCGGTGGACGGTATCCAAGGTGATACTGCCGCCATCAGCTCCTGCCGTGTTTGTGGTGGCGATGATTTTGCCTGATGCGCCCAAAGTAATGCCGTTGCGTCCATATATCGACACGTCACCTGCTTTATTGCCGCTGGCGTTGATGGTTCCGGCTAGGGTGACTTTGCCTTGGTTGGCGAGCAATTCGAATTGATGGGCGGTGACGGTGTCAGTGGCTGCTATGTCCACATCGCTGTTGTGCTGTGCTAGCCTTACGGTTTCGGTAAATCCGGCTGCCGCGAGTTTGTTGTTGAGCGCGGAAAAACCGCCAGAGCCGAATCTGTCCGCTTCCAGCTTAAATTGGCCTTGTTTTAATCCGCTGTTGGCTTGGGCGTTAGCCAATGCGGTAATCGCACCATTCCAGTTGAATCGGCCCTTGGGGACGTGGACGGTTAGTGCGCCGGCATTACTGGTTTGTTGGTTGTAATCAATAGCCCCCGCCAGATTGATGTCGGCACCGGAAGCGAGCTTGATATTTCCTAATTCAGCCGACAGCGTCACGCTACCCGCTGGCGAGGCGGTCAACAATTCGGCAAATTTTAGGGTACGGCCTGAAACATCGACACGGAAACCGTCGTTTAGGGCAAGGTCGCCTTTCAATGCAATCAATTTGAGCAGGCCAGAAGGCAAGTCAAAACGTCCGGTGCTGCTGATGGCATCGCCTGTGATGCTCCAGCTTGCGCCTAAGCCGCTAGTCCATGATGGGGTTGCTGAACCTGGAGACGTGATTGAAACCTGATGTCCGCTGGCATCCAGGTGGGTGGTCGCGCCTGAGTCGCCGATGAAATGTCTGGCATTGAGGTTCAGGTCGGCAGCGACGCTCAGGTTTCCGGCGGCGGTCAACGAGCTTTGTCCGGTGCTGGCATCCAGCGTTTGCCCTCCGCCTTTGATGGCGGTTGCCGCGTTCAGGGTGACTTGCCCAAAGCCGTTGATGGCGTAGTAACCGCTGCCCAACTGGATTTCATCGGCGCTGAGCGACAAGATACCTGTGCCATTGCCTAAGCCGCTGGCTTTGGCATCGGTGTTGGTCAATTTAATGGCTTTCGCTGTCAGCGACGCCATGGCACCGGTATTGGCAAAGCCTTTGATTTGTGCGGCATCAATGCTCAGCAGTCCGGTATTGACGGCGACATCGCCGTAAATGTCCAAATCACTGGCACTGGTCAGTCTTAATTCATCCAAATTGAATTGCATGGCGGACAGCACTAGGCCGGATGTGTCCAGAGGGGCATCGCCCAGGCTGATCTTGCTGGCTTTTAAGGCTAGCGAGCCGCCTTGCATAGCGATTGAACCATCGAACACCGTGTCTTTGGTGGAATCCAGCAACATCGAGTTTTCGGATTTTAACTGTGCGCCCGCTTCAACAATCAATGTGCCCGTTTTTCCGGTCACGGTTTTATCGCGGGTGACTTCCGCCTGAGCAGATGCGGACACCCGTAACAATGCGCCATCGCTATTATTTTGGCTGGTATTAGAAACGACGAGATCCGTGCCGTCGTTGCCGGTTTTGCCGACACTTTCCACCACCGCACCCGCTTTAAGCTTAAGCTCATTTTTCGCCGCCAACAGGATTTCATCACCTTGCAACACCGCATCACCTGCGATGCGTAAAGTTTGCGACGAAACCGCCACGCGCTGGGCTATTTGGGTTTTTTCACGCACACCGCCCAGCAACAGGCTAGGGGCATTCAATTGGTTAAGGTCATCCGCTAACAGGCTGACTGTACCGAAGTCCCCATTTGTGACATCTTCACGCCGTCCGACGATAGCCAGATGATCGGCACTGATGTCAACTTGCCCGCCCCGGCCCTTGCCAGCGGAGGCCGCCAGCAGCTTGGCACCTAAAGACAAGCCAGTTTGCGCGGTAATCGCCAGCGTTCCGGCATCTTGCGGCAAAGCCGAGGCGATTACGCCATCGGATACGGCTTTGGCGGTAAAAAAGCTATTGGCGAAATAATCGGTGTATTGGGAATAAGTCCGCGCGATAGTGCCGGATTCCACGGTAAAACCTTGCCATCGAGCCTCTTTGGTTCCGGCACTGGCGACACCATAACGGCCTGCGACGATGGTCGCCCCCGCCAAATCGGTGATGGCGGTTCCAGGCAGCATATCTTGTGTCCCGGCTTTGGGTGTTACCAAATATGCACCGGGCAACAGCGCGTAATGCGCGGGTAGCAGCGTGTACCAACCCGCCGCCAGATTAGAGCCTTTGCCTAGATAAACGCTGTCACCGACACTTAGCCCCGATGCGGAAAACTCCTGCGGGTCATAAGGCGTAAGGGCGTTGCGGAGCGTGGGGATGACGGCGAATTTTTGCGTGTATCCGGCGGCATTGGCATCTAGCACATCAACCGAACCGCCAGGGCCGGTGATAAATTCGTAAGCGTAAAGATCACCGCCACCGGATAAATCAACTTTCGCCCCTGCCTTCAAGTCCAAGTTTTTGCCATTCAAGGCGAGGCGTTTTTCTGGTGGGGTGTCGATGACAATATTCGTGCTGCCTGTGCTGTCCAGCGGATACAGCCAATTCAAGCCACCTGAACCTTGCCCGAACGGGATGGTCAAGCCGTAGCCCGAAACCGAGGTCAGGCTGCCCGCCGCCAAGGTCAGTTTTTTGTCCGCGTTCAGAGTCAAGGAACCGAAAGGGGCTTTCAACACGCCTTGCTGGATGATGTTAGTGACGTTGATCGTCAGTTTGCCATCCGCCGAATAAACAGGGGCGGTAAGGCCACTATTTTTGAGGATTTTTACGGTTTCGTTACCTTTGCCGCCTACGGAAATTTGGTAATCCGTCAGCGTCGCCGGATAGATTTGGCTGGCTTTGATGGTCAAATTGCCCGCCAATTTCAGCTCGCCCAGATAATCTTTGGTGTCCGGCCTTAAGCGGATACCGACGGTGCGGAAATCTCCTAGGCTAGTCAAACTGACTTTGTTAAAGCCGTTGAAACTCAAACCGCCGATTAAGTCTATGCCTTTGGCAGTGACGCTGAATTTGCCCGATCCGGTTTTGGCAGCCGGTGCCAATGTCGTTGTAAATTTCCCCTCGCCCAGATCGGTGTCGATACGGCTTTGGCTGGAACCCAAGGCCGCGTAGGCGGTGTTAATGCTGACTTGACCGTTTTGGGTTTGCAGCGTGGGCGTGTCGAGCACGATTTGCCGGGTCGCCGCCAAATGGACGTCGCCTTTAAATTGGATGCTGCCTGCGTACTTTCCGTTTGCACCCAGCACATCGGTTTTGAACAGCAAGGAATCAAAACCGGCGTTATTGATTTGACTGTCCTTAAAAAAAGCCCGCCCGCTGTATTGGTTTGAAGCGATGCTGTCGCCTTGCACCAGGCCTTCGGGGATAGCCGCTAGGTTATCGTCAGAAATCACGATGCTGCTTGGTAGCGAGGCATTGACATCATCGGGGAATAAGCCGCTGGGGATTTGTATGATCGGTTTGTTGCGCTGGCCCCGGTTCAATTCGATGGCTAATGTGCCGCCCGCCGCGCCGTTGCCGCCTTTCGCTTTCAGGGTTCCGTCAGCGAGCATACCTTCACCAGCATTAAATTTGATGGTCCCGCCAGCCGATGCGATAGTTTTTGAGATTGTTTTAAAGCTAGAACGAGGATTGGCTGGTTGCTGAAAATCCAAGTTTTCCGACGTGCCGGACACGTCCATCACCGAGCCGCTACGGGTGACGATGTAGCCGCGTTTGGCGTTCAGCGCGATAGTGCCGCCAGACAATACTTCGCCAGTTTTTAAACCCAAATCGTTCAGTTCGGGTTTGAACACGCCTTTTGCCAATAATCGGCTGGACGGACTGAGCCAAATGCCTTGGGAAGCAAAGAAGCCTTTATCGCCGCTGGTTGGTGTGTTGATATTGATGGCGATGCTGCCGCCAGGCGTGCTGATGGTGCCGTCAACAAAAACCGAGGTGTCGGAATTGACTTCTACTGCCCCTTTGGCATCCGTTTGGATCAGTACGCCTTTTCCAATACTCAGGGCTTCCTTGCGGTTTTGTGCTAACAGTTCATGAAAAGTCAGCGTCAGATTAGCGGGGTTGCGTTCTGTTTTCGGCAAGCTGACAACGGTGCTGAAGTCCTGTAAATGGCTACCGGATGCTTGTGTACTGAGCGAAGCATCTAATTCCAGATTCTTTTGTTGGAGCTTAAGTTGTACTTTGTCGGCCACTTTCAGGCCATAAACCGTTGACGTGAGCTGGTAATCAGCAAAACCGCCTTGCTGGAAAAATTTCGGTGCTAATACCAGCGGTGTCGTGCTTTTACTGTCATGTACCGGTGCATCTTTGGCGGCGCCGATGATTATTTCATTGCTGCTTAGCAATAAACTGCCGCCGTGGTTTACCGACCACACCGCCAAGTCGCCATTCACTATCAGGCTGGATGTTTTGCCGCCACTATCGTGAGTGGCGGCGGTCAGTTGGATGTTTCCGCCTTGGCCTGCGGTGATTTGGGATTGGTTGTCCAGCCAGGCACCGCCACTGGCATCAATGCGGCTGCCTTTTTTCAGGCGTAAGCTTTCTTGTTCGGCAACCAGCGTGACGCTGCCGCCATCGCTGGCTATCGCGCCCAAGGCATGGCCTAGTTTGCTGTCCAGGACATCGTTCACCCACAATCCGGCAACATCAATCAACGCGAAACCGCCTAGCGTGATTTTAGTGGGCAACAGCGTGTCGCCCACTGAGATAGGTTTCAGGCTGATGTCTCCAGATGGGGCGATGATCGAGCCTTGCATAGTAAAGCCAGTTGCCGACAAGTCCAAACTGCCGTCCACCGGCAAATCCAAGCGGGCGTTTTTTTGTAGGCTGATGATGCCGTTGGTTTTGATGCTGGCATGGGTGATGCCGGAGCGGTTGAATAAACCAGCGTCCAGGTTTAATGCCGCTGCGTCGCTGGAGCCATCTGCTTTTCTTGGCAAGGCGTCATCGAAACCGATGTCCGGTTTTTGATTGATCAAATTTTCGCTTTTGTTGAATACAACATCTTGTTTGCTAATCAAAAAGTTGTTGTTCAAATCGATCATCAAGCTGCTGCCGGCCGCGCGTTCGTTTACTGTCCGTTGCAATGTTCCGGCGATGGTGGAGCCGTCCAACTTACCATTCAAGAGGGTTTCGTAAGCGGCGATATTCAACGTGCCACCTGCTTTGCCTTCGATATAACCCGATTCAAAGCGTCTAGTGGCTAGACCTGGAATTGTCCAGGTTTGGGTTACACCCCACTTCGGGTGGTTATCGGACACCAAACCCAAAATATTATCGTAATGGCGGTTGGCATCGGCGGCGGAAATGTCATAAATCCGTCCATCCGCTAGTAGTTTGGTGGTTTCGATAAAACCGTCCTGATAGGCCAATGAGCCACCGGAAAAATCAATCTTACTGCCCGATTGGGTGACCACATCGCCACTGGATTTTAGATTTACCCTACCGCCGCTGGTGCTGCGCTCGTCGATATTACGGGCAATACGCTCTACCGCACCTTTGATGTCGGCAACGGGGATGGTGGCAGTAACCAGTTTGCCGTCAGCATCGTACTTTACGCTGGCGTCACGGATATCGACATTGACTTTTTTGCCGTAAAGCACGCCATCACGTTGCAAGGGCGCGTCCCGCAGCTCATTTTTACGCAATTCCACGGTCAGGACATTGCGTTCCATCGCCACTTTCACGTCTTTAACACCGGACGCATCGACCACGCTGCCCGATTCCAGAAAAATCCGTGCATTGCCTTTGACGCTGGTGTCGGTTGGGTCATCGACGGCAGTAATACCAATATTTCCGGATTTTGTCTGTATCATGGATTGTTGGTGCAGATAAACATCATGCCCGCTGATTTCTATGTTGGAGCGGTTTTGTGCCTGGGCATCTATCGCCGTGGCGGATTTGTCGGCATCCAAATCCACGCTGGTGACGCTGCCGCTAGCCAGATGCACTTCGGCTTTAGTGCCTAGGCCGTCGCCAAGCACAGTTGTTCTGACGGTGGCTTTAGGCAATAGCTTACCGCCCGTGCCGGATGGGTTTTGGATGCCTTCGCGGGCGAGCAACCTGACTGAACCGTTGAGGTTGACTGACGTGGTCGCCGAGACTTTGCCTTGTTGGTTGACGGCAAAACCCATCAGGCTGGCGTTGCCGCGTTCCGCCAAGATTTTCCCCATGTTATTAATTCTTCCTCCCGTGCCGACTTCGACCAGCAAGCCGCGTATGTCCGAATCGCTACCCGCTTCCTGCAAATACACTTTATCTTTAGCTGCGACGAGCAGCGTTTGTCCGTCGGGCGTTTCTATAGTGCCGGCGTTGTTGACCACGGGCGCGGCGATGATGACGCGACCACCAGACGCATTAGTTTTGATTTTCGCCTCTTGCCCGATAAAAATCTGGATTTTGATTTTTTGCCCGTGCTGGTCATAAACAAGGTTGCCCTGCTTGTCTTTGAGAAAAACCTCGCCATTACCTTGAAGCGCGGCTTCGCCGTTGTTCTCAAAGGCATTGGTCAAGCCTTTTTGAAAAGCGGTTTCGCTGATGCCCAAGGTGGTGGCGACCAGAGAATTGACGTTGATTTGGGCGTTTTGACCGAACACAAAGCCGTTTTGGTTGACCAGATAAACTTGGCCGTTGGCGGTCAAGGAACCCATGATGCGGCTGGCATCGGCTTGGTGGATGTTGTTCAGAGCCACCGAGGTGGCACTTGGCTGGTCAAAACGGACGCTGCTGCCCGCGTCGATATTAAAGCTTTGCCAATCGATGCGGGCTTTGTCGGTGGTTTGGTTGATGGTCATCGCATTACTGGACACCACCGCGCTTGCCTGGCCTTGGGTGGCAATAGCGACGGGCATAGTGGACAGCGGAACCGGACCGGATGGCACGGGTAGTTCGGCGTAAGCGCATGGCAAACCGGTGCCGATTGCCAAACCGCTGGCGATTAGGGTGCGGATGGCTAAGACTAAAGGCTTGGTTTGGAAGCCACGGTCACTGTCAGTTGTTTTGAAAAATGCTTTCTTATTCATGACAATGCCCTAAAACTCATACGCCAAGCGAAAATCCACCCGTTGGTTGCCGACATCAACCGCGCCTTGTTTTTCCAAAGGATAAGCCCAGTCAAATTCGCCCAGCCATTGTTTGAAAAACTGCAAGCGCAAGCCTGCACCCGTTCCGGCTAGGCGGTAAACGCTAGGATTAGGCGCTAGGGCATGGTCTATCCACAAATAGGCGTAATCGAAAAAAACATGCAGGCGCAAATTCTGCGCGAAATCCCAGTTTTGCCTTTTCAGCATCGGGCTTTGCAGTTCCACGGACAAATTGATGCCGTCATCGCCAAGTTGTTGGGTTTGGAAATAGCCGCGCACACTTTGCGGGCCGCCAGCGGCGAACTGTTCATTGCTGATCAACGGCGTGTTGGTGATCTGCCCGGAAGCACGGGCTGCCAAGCGCATATCCCAAGGCAACTCGCGCAGATGTTTGAGGTCGGAAGTCAAGTAAGCGAACCCCGCTTTGGCTTTGAAGCGGCGGTTTTCAAATTCCTGTTGGTCGTTGCCTAGCCCGTCCAGCGAGAAATGCAGCGCGTAACTAAGCGAGGTGGACACACCAGGATAACGCCAAGCCGAGTCATAGCCGATTAAAAAAGGGAAGTAGCTGATCGGTGAGGTTTGTTGGTCTTGCCCTTGTTGAGTAACGCCTTGGTTAAAACTTTTGTAGTCAAAGCCGAAACTCAAACTATGGGTGTACACATCAAAACCTGATAAGGGCTTGATCAAACGTGCACCATAAACTTCACCCGTCCCGACCACCGACAAACTACCCACACTCGCGCCCAATTCGGTGTTGGAACTGATACCTATACCGTATATCGCCAGGCGTGTGTCGTCCCAGCTTGTCGGCAACACATAAGTCCCTGACCAAACCTCGACTTCGTTAGCATTTTCCGGTGACACTTGATAAGACAGCGACGCGCTATGAAAGCGTTGCCAGAGATTGTCATATCGCAGGGTACCGATCAGTCGGGTACGCGAAGTCTGTTCCGAATTGCGCCCGTTCATCTCCAAGCTGCCGTGCAAAGGCAGGGTGTCTTTGACGCGTAATTCCACTTCGGTTTTGCCAGGTGTTGAACCGGCACGAAAAATCGGCGTGACTTGGCGGTCAGCCGATTCTTTACCCAGTTCGGCGATTTGTTCTTGGACTTTGGGCATATACGGCACTTGGCCTGCGGCTAGAGCGGGAACTTTATCCCTAATTTTGCCTAGTAAAAAATACCGCGAACCCGTCACTTTCAGCCGTTCCACCGCGCCTTCGACGACACGCATCGTTATCAAACCATCGACAACCTCTTGTTCGGGGATGTCCACCAGCACCGTTGGATAGCCTTTGTCTTTGTAAATGGCTTCCAGCGTTTGCCGGGCTTTTTCCACGTCATCAACGGTTTTGCCCTGACCCATAAACGGATACAGGGTTTTTTCAACTAACTGCTGGTCCAGCACGCTGTTGCCATCAACTTGCATTTCTAGTATATCGAATTTCGGCATGGCTTCAGGCGATTGTTCGGTTTCGGGAATGGAGGGTTTATCTGCCCATAAATTAGGCGAAAAAAGCAACGCGCTGGTGCTTATTATTGCGTATCGTACTAATTGCTTCATAAGACCAGGATATTTACAAGCTGATTGTCAATAGATGTGCCAAGCGGATTTTGTACGGTTTTATTGTTTATGGCCTGTAGATATAAAAATATTCAAGCAAGCAATACGCTATTTTTAATTATCTGATTTAATTAGTTATTTGTTTAATTACTAGCCCAGTAACTGGGGCTGGGTGATTTGACTCTTAGGAATGTGCACGGAATAAGTTCGTGGATTAAGTCCTTTCAGGTTTCTTGTACCCCAGAGATATAAGGGTAAAAAAAACCTGAAAGGTCTAACGTGTGTGAAAACTATTTCTTGCCCATTTCAGAAAGCTGGAACGGGTTTGTTACCCGTTCCGTAACGTTTTTATTGCCGATTAGGTGGCTCAAAACATTAAGGATTTAGCCATTAATAAATTCCCGATATTTAGACCTGACAGGTTTTTGAAACCTGTCAGGTCTAGGGTTTCAAGAATGGTTCAGGGAAGTTATTTTTAGCCAAATCCTAAGGATGGGGTTTAACCCCATCCCGCATTTAGGTCAAAACTATTTCTTGCCCATTTCTTATTTCATCTGGACGACTAAGCCACCATTGGCGTTGGCGTCGGCGACCGGGACGATTTCGGTATGCACGCCATTATTAAAGTGCGTGAAAGGTACAACCGGATTGGCGGGGTCGAACGGAAGGCTAGTCTTGAAGCCGCGTGGATCGGCGGTAGTAGCAAAAGCACCGGTTTTACCCCACGCTTGGGTGGTTGTTACCGGGCCAATTATCGCCGGACTGCCTAAGTTATCTGCCAAGATTTTCATCACCTTCGTCTTAAGTGGCCAACTGGGGTCGTTTGGTTTCTTAGTCCGGAAAAGCACAACGCCTTCCGACCAGTAAGGATAGTTTCCTGACGCGACATTTTCCAAGGTGGGTGCATAGCCCTCAACCTTGATGTAACGCCAAGGATCGCCACCTGTACCGGTCGCCGTAACAGCGGTATTACGGTCGGCGGTATTGAGTGCTATACCCCAGCGTTTAGCGGGAGCCAAACCATCAAGCACATTATTAAAACCCAACACATTGGTGCCGTTCTGCCAGTCTTTGAGTAAAGTTCCGGTATCGGAAACAATGATCGGTTGTTTGACGATAGGCAGAGAAGCATCTTCATCAACAGCATTGTCGGGGGTTTTATCTGCCGGTTTAAACGCGTTTTTTGTGCCTGGATAATTCAGGAACACCGAATAGGCAATCACGCTAGTTGCCGCGCCGTTATTGCGTAAACCCAGTGCCACTGGCGTCAAGTTTTTGCCGGTGGTCGACTCTTTATACGGCGCCGTTACGCCGGCAGAACTCAAAATATTGGGGTGCAGCAGGGTTTTCACTCTGTTTAAGTTTGTCTTATCGACTATTTTGATTTGTTCCCAGGCACCGATCTTGCCCGACAACAAGGATGCGACCATGTAGCGGCTTAGGTTAGGCATGCTCGCTTCATCGTAGTTGCCAATAACCGTATTGCTAGGCAAGGATTTCGCACGTTTTTGGGCGGCTTGCAATACTTTATATAAATCCAGGGTCACGCCGACACCATAAATAAAGCCGCCCGTCGGTATAATTGTAAATGCATTATTGCCTGTGGTCGGTATTGTGGTGGTATTCAAAGGCCAGCCTGGCTCAGGCAAGCCTGTCATCAGCTCGTTTTGTTGGTCTGGATAATTTTCCGTACCGGGTTTTAACAATATGAAAGGGTCAACGGCAATAGAACCGCCATCAGAAATCCGTTTGATGAGGTATTTGCTGGCATTGGAGGCACTGATGGTTTGTTTCCATGCCTTGGTGCCATCGGCAACCCAATCCGCTTGGGTCGTTCCTGGGATATTAAGGTGCTCCAAGGGAATATTGCTGTTTAGCGGGATGACACCATAGCCCGAACCTCCGGCAGTACGCCTGATTAATAATATTTTCTTGCCGGCCAGCCCGGTGCCCAGATTGGGATGGCCGGTAAAATAGTGTACCGTCCAACGCGAACCCTTCGATAAGGTGACCGGATCAACATCGTTAAACGTGTCCACACTGCCAGACGCAGCCAAAGTATTGGTGACAACTGCTGTATAGGCGTTGTTTAAGGCAACTGCACCTGAGAGGTAAATTCTGACATCAGGTGTTTTATCCACCCAAGGTACTAAGGCGTTGGCGTTTTGCGAGCCGATGAGCAAGGCAACGCTTGCGGCGAGTGTGGCGAGTTTTTTCATAAAATGCTTTCCTTCTAAAAGTGAATACAACCCCGGATTGGGAAGAGGTTACAAGCCAGTGAGCGGTAACAAGGTTTGTAATGCAGCTATGATGCCAACTGCATTCGCTATATATTTGACTATATAAATAGGTATAAGACAAGCTTTAGTACGGGATTGTGGCAGGCGGTGTTTTGTAAGGAATGCGACAATTGTTGCTAATACGACATAAGTCATTGCTACAAAAGAAAATTATGTTTTTTTATTTGGTGAATTTTTTATCTTTTTTAGGTGTTTTACATTGACATTTTTGCTATAGCCACTATACGATATTACCTCTAGTAAATAACGATTTGGAGCAAAACATGACAACACGTATTTTCCAACAAGTAGTATTGGTCTTAATTCTTACCCTTGGCTTTTCCCCATTGGGCCTAGCAGTACCAACTTGCCTAGGAGGGCCTTCAACAGGATTTAAATTGGGTGGGGCGGTCAACAATCCTAAATCATTCACTCCGGCAATCTTGGCGGAATACAAAACTTCAAAAATGACGGTGACATATTTTTCTGGTGCAGCCGGACTGGTCACCAAAACCTTTATCGGCGTACCTTTGTATGACTTGGTTACAGAAGCGGTAGTAAAAACCGATTCAACGCGTAAAAATGACATATTGAGAAAATACCTGGTCGCCAATGCCACCGATTGTTACCAGGCCGTAGTCGCCGTTGCGGAAATCTTGCCATCATTTGGCGGTGAACAAGCGATGGTGGCATTTGCGACAGTCGATGCAACCGGCACCATAGTGCCTTTGGATGATACCGAAGGTGCCGTTAAATTGGTGATGCCTGGTGATAAGGCAGGTGGACGCCATATATTCCATTTGAACAGTATTTTAGTCCGTTCAGCTCCCTAGCAGCAAAACCTGAAACGCCCGGTCAGCACTATCTGCCGGGCGTGATTTTCAACATCAAGGGAGATAGCATCATGCAATCAACACTTCTGCCGCCTAAAACCCAGCAATCTCAGCCAATATCCAGCCCGGAGAAAAAAAACCATTACTCAGGCTTGGTGATGGTTGGGATTATGTCTTGGCTATTGTTGGGTAACGTTGATGCGGCATCGGTCATCGAAAACAACACGACCTTCCCTAATCCTTCCGGGTTAAGTGCAACGTTCAGCAAACAAGGCAGCATTGACTTGAACAATGAGTTTTTCCAGCCATTAGGAACCAACGGCAGAGCTTGCTCAACTTGTCACCTGCCAGGGGAAGGCTGGAGCATCACCCCCAAAGGCGTACAGCAACGCTTCAATGACACGGGCGGGATCGAGCCGATTTTCCGTACCAATGACGGCAGCAATTCACCAAAAGCAAAAACCTCAACCCTCAAAGCCCGCCGCAGTGCCTATAGCCTATTGTTGAATAAAGGGGTGATTCGGATTGGCCTTAAAGTTCCTAGTGATGCCGAGTTTGAGTTGGTTGACATTAGCGATCCGTATGGATTTGCTACGGCAATAGACCTTAACCCGTCATTTGAGCTGTCTTTATTCCGCCGCCCGCTTCCAGCGACTAACTTGAAATTTTTAAGTGCCGTCATGTGGGATGGGCGCGAGACGGTTGCCGGGCGATCCATTAATTTTGATTTGGCTAACCAAGCCAATAATGCGACCACAGGGCACGCGCAAGGAAGCCCGTTGAGTCCAATGCAACGCCAACATATCGTCCAATTTGAAACCGCCTTATTTTCCGCCCAAGTTTACGATAAGGATGCCAAAGCACTTACTGTTTCGGGTACGAAAGGCGGGCCGATAAAATTATCGAAACAGGTTTTTTACCAAGGCATCAATGATTTCTTGGGCGACAGCAAAACGGGCTTGCCCAGTGATCCGGCTGTCTTCAAGTTGTACGATACCTGGAATGGTTTGTTAGAGTCGGCACCCGCCGACATTCGGGCGGCGATAGCCCGTGGGCAACATATTTTCAACACCCGGCCTATTACCATATCTGGCGTTTCGGGGCTTAACGATGAGCCGGAATTAGGGAATCTGGGGGTTATCAATGGCACTTGCAGCACTTGCCATGAATCGCCCAACGCTGGCAGCCATTCTGTCGCCCGGTTTCTGAATATTGGCATTAGTGATGCGACCCAGCGTACGGCGGATATGCCGCTTTACACCTTACGCAATAAAACGACGGGGGAAACAATAAAAACCACCGATCCAGGCCGCGCACTCATCACCGGTGTATGGCAAGATGTCGGGCGTTTTAAAGTGCCGACCTTGCGCGGGCTTGCTGCACGGGCGCCTTATTTCCACAATGGCATGGCGGAAGAATTAGGGAATGTCTTGGATTTTTACGATAGGCGTTTCCAGCTTGGCCTTGACAACCGGGAACGGCTGGATTTGATTTTGTTTTTGAGGACGTTGTGAGAAGACAGTGCGGTTGCGGTTTGGTGCTTCCCATGCCCTAAGTGGGCATGGGAAGCACGATGTCTGTTACTGAACCGCTAGTATTGATCAGGCAGCCACGCCAAGAATGACCGCACCCGCTTTAAACGCAGCGGTGGCGGTGCAGCCAACGGTTAAATTTAGGGTTTCGATACTTTCATTGGTGATTGTGGAGGTAATGGAATCACCGCCAGCCAATTCAATTACAATTTCGGAGTTTACCGCACCTTTTTGGATGCGTGAAACCGTGCCTTGTAATTGGTTGCGGGCCGAAAGGCGATAACCGCCAAAATCGGTGATAACGATGATTTGTGGGGCTTTGACCAGCGCCACGACATCTACGCCCGCTTTAATACCCAGTGATTCAGCCGATTCTTTAGTAATGGATGCAACGATGCTTTCGCCGCCTTTCAAACCGACCACAACGGTGACATTCACCGCACCGATAGCAACATCGGTGATTTTTCCAAAAAATTGGTTACGTGCGCTTGCTTTCATGATTAACCTCTTAAATAAAAAGACAATATCCTGGTTGTTTGCCAGGCGTTGGTTGGTTTGCTCCAAGAAGAGATTATGTTCCTCCTGAATTTGGGTGAATAATTGCAACAGGCTTTTTCCGGCGGGTGTCAGGCGTGTACCACCTCCCAGACGTCCGCCAATTGCCGAGGAGACCAATATCTTGGGGGATAAATTGTTGGCGCGTTCTATCATTTCCCACGCGCCCTTGTAAGTCAAGCCCACATCCTTGGCTGCTTGGTTGATGGAGCCGGACTTGCCAATAGCCGCGAGCAAACGGAACAGCCGCCCACCTAAGCCACCTATCAAGCGGATGTCGCCTTCCACCAGTACCGGTGACATGGACTTGTTGCTTAAATGTGTCTCTGGATCGTTCAATTGGGGGCTGGTCTGCACGGATAAATCCTCGCTTGGGTTGTGGACACTAAGCAATAAGTAAAATGGCTATGGGGTTTGGGTTATAACCATACGCCGCAACGTCCTTTTTTTCAAGGACGGAAGAAGTAAATACTATCAAATGTACCAATTCCAGGAAAAGTTATTCGGAGTCCCTATCCTGTTAATTTCGATTGTGGCTTATTTGGTGATTAACTAATTTATATACTTAACCATACAGCGATTGCCCAGCAAAAAACAGGTTTGGAATGCGCAGAAGTTGCTATTGAAATTAAGCCCCTAGATTCCTGTTGTCTTCGAGGTTTTTATCCGGGGCTACAAGAAATCTTAAATGACCAAATATTTCCTGCACGTCCCTTATGTTTGTCGTGACTCGGTTCGGTAACTCAACAAGGAGAAAGCATGTTAGACGTTGAAATAAAATTTTTACAAGGACGCCTACCCATCAAGGTCAAATTCAAAACGGCCCATATCAACGCCGGAATTTTTGGGGTGTCCGGTTGCGGAAAATCCTGTCTGTTGGCAATGCTGGCAGGCCTGCTTAATCCGGATGAAGGGCGTATTTCCCTGGACAAAGAAATCCTGTTCGATAGCCGGAACAACATCAACCGGCTTGTCAACTTTCCTGGCATTGCTTTGGTTTCCCAAGATGTGCAACTGAATGCCAACAAGACGATTCGGGAAAATCTGTTGGCGGGTCACCGTAAGCAAGCCAAAGGCACACCAAAGTTTGATTTTTCGGCGATTGTTGAATTGCTAAAACTTGAACACCTACTTGATTTTCGCGCCCAACATCTTTCCAGTAGCGAAAAACAGCGGATTCAGTTGGGACAAGCGTTATTGTCCGAGCCACGCCTATTGTTATTGGACGATGCCTTAAGTGCCATGGACGATAATCTTAAGATGCATATTTACAGTTTCTTGCAATATGCCCATGAAAAACACCATATCGGCATACTCCATTGCTCATCTATTTTGGGTGAGGCGTTGCGGCTAACTGATTTTCTGATTTTAATGTCAGGAGGCGAAGTGTTGGCGGCAGATTTTCTGCAACAGATTGTCTCTAACCAACATCTGCTTGAATCGGCAGGTGGCTCTGCCATAGATAATATTTTGCCTATTACCGTAGCGGAGCATGACCAAGACCATGGTTGCACAGTGGCGATGTTTTTTGGTATACGCCTGATATTGCCCTATTCCCCGCGCACCATTCGGGGAAATACCTATTATGTGGGCTTACGTTCCCAAGATATTGCCTTGTCTACGCATTGGATTGCGGGTATCTCCATCCAAAATCAGGTTAAAGGCCGAGTTTGCGCCATTATCCCGCGTTTGGACCGTGTCCTTGTGCAAGTGGATGCCGGCGCGACGCTGACGGTGGAGATTACCCTGCGGGCGTTTACGAATTTGGGCATACACGAAAACGACACGATTTATTGCCTGATCAAAACCCATGCTTTCCGCTTTTTAGCAATTGACGCCCAAAGCAAGGGAAATTAGAAGACGTAGAATTTAGTTTAGTTAGCTAGTGTCGCCCAGCTTTAGTCCAGCACAACTTCCTAAAGCATACCAGTTAAATGATCGAGTTGATTTCATCCTTCATAGTAGCTTGACTCCAATAAGATAACTGAAATGGATAAGCTCCAATTATGACGGGGCGGGTTGCCAATGCCATTAAGTGATTTGCCCATAATTTAAGACTTTTTAGGTGGTAATAACCTGAAAAATCTGTGCTGGCAATTGCCAAAACTATTCCACTACCATCCTTAACTTGATGGCATTAGATATGTTATTGCTTCCGTAAGGTTTTCCAGACAATTTCAATGATAATGGCAGCTTCATAGCGCTCAGGACAGATTTACAATACCCGTCACGGTTGGATACATACGAAACATTTTCCATAAGTACCGAATTCTTAAACTAGGTCATGTGCTTGCAACAACCGCAAATACTGGTATAAAAATCAAGTTAATCCATAAAGTAAATACGTTGTAGCAAATGGGGAAGAGGATAATGATTAGGTGGCGTAGAGCGTTTTGGTCTTTATTAATGTTAAGTATTTTAGTGTTTGCAATTGGCGTGTTGTTGAACTTGCCGCTACTTGCAGGTTACACAACGCCTAATCCCTCCTTAAATAAAGCGGCGGTTGGCAGTGACACCCCTTATATCGTCCTAGGGATGGGCTGTTTTTGGGGGGCGGAAAAACGTATGCAAGCCTTGACTGGCGTTTTGGATGTTGAAGCAGGTTACGCGGGTGGTGATATTGCCAATCCCCGCTACGAAACGCTTCACGACACCGAAGCCGCCATACAAGAAGGAAAAGCCATAAAAAACCACGCCGAAGTGGTAAAAGTCTATTTTGATCCCCAGCAAACCACGCTTGAACGGGTCTTGATCCAATTTTGGGAAAGCCACAACCCCACACAGGGCAATCGCCAAGGCAATGACACGGGCAGCAATTACCGCAGTGCGGTATTTTACCGGACGGATGAAGAACGCCAAACGGCGGAAAAAACCCGTGCCATTTATCAAAGCAATTTAAAAATAGCGGGCATTGCTGAGGCTATCACTACGGAAATTACTCCACTAAAAAACTATACTTCCGCCGAAGCATATCATCAGGATTATTTGCAGAATAACCCGCTCGGTTATTGTGGCTTAGGAGGGACTGGTGTGGCCTATGCTGATCCTGCCAGCGGCATCAACCCGCACACTCCGATGATGGCAAAACCCACCATCGAACCGAGTTGGCAAAATATCCAATTGAACGCCACAGAACAATTGATCGTCTTTGAATCGTTGGAATGCGGCTATTGCCGGTTATTTGACAAAGATGTATTGTCAGTCTGGAAAAACCCTATCCCCATCGTCGCCACGAATTCAACCTTACCGCCAAACGGCTGGACGCTTAACCAAGCTTTATTTGCGACACCAACCATCGTATTGTTTAGAAGTAAGCAAGAAGTAGCCCGCTACACGGGCTATCAAGGGGCTGCACCATTCTGGCGATGGTTGGCTGGGGTGGCATCGGGGAAGGCGATAAGGTAATTTGATGCAATTACCCAATTGAATAGATTTCCTAGCTTCTCAGGCTATGAAAAATAAAAGCTTGTATTTCCTTACTGATTTTACGAAGCCAGAAATGTCGGATAGTAGCAGACTGGTTTCGCAAGCTTTTCTTTTCCGTTTAAATTTTCCCATAAGTAATCAAAAAGGTTTCACGACATACAAAGACTGCCCGTTCTTCAAGAACACAGTCGTCGCATCGTTATTTTTGTTTATGTATGCCGAAACTTATGTCAAATTACTTAAGCATCAAAAATGTTACGGAACGGCCAACAAAACTGTTCCAGGCAAAGTATTTAATAATGCCCAGTTACGTCAGATAGAAAGGCGTTTTCAGGAGTTTAAATTGTTTTTTTACCGTTACATTGAAAACAATGGCAATTATGTCTATCAAGCTAATTTTTAACCGGCTACTGTCATCGTTATTATGGGTTGTGGTATGAGTCGCTGTGTCATCCATTTTGGCATGTACAAAACAGGTTCCTCCTCCATCCAAGAGAGTTTCTGGCAACGCCTTAATAACGCCAAGTGGAAATATCCCGACTTGGGTTGTCCCAATCATAGCGGACCGCTCAGTATGATCATAAAGCAAGGGATGCAACGCCGTCACCTGATAGAGGGTATAGACCAAGAAACTTTTCTCAATCGGAAAAACTCCCGCAAAAATAAACTGCTGAGAGAGTTGGAAAACCCCCCTGAGAATTTACTCATTTCGGCGGAATGGCTCAGTTCAGATGAATTTATTGCAGACGAGCTTGCCGACTTTCGAGATTTGCTCAGTAAGCAGTTCGACAGCATTTATGTCGTTGGTTATGTACGCCCACCAAAAAGTTACATGGAAAGCTGGTTTCAAGAAAACTTAAAACATGGGAATGTAAAATTTGAGCTTGATGGGCTTTATCCACATTATCAAAAACGGATGGCTAAATTGGATGAAGTTTTTGGCGTGGAAAATGTGGCGGCCTGGAAATTTGATCCGGCTTCGTTTCCCAATCAGTGTGTCGTACAAGATTTTTGTAGGCGTTTGGGCATTGATTTTCCGGTCAATTTCATTGCTCGGAAAAATGAAAGCCTTTCCCGGCAAGCCACAGGACTTTTATACACCTATCGAAAGTTTAGCTCGGGCTTGGGTGTCGGTAAAACGGTGATGCGCCAAAATGATTTGCTTGTTGATCGCCTAGCCTGCCTTCGTGGTGACAAATGGCATTTGGCTTGGCAAGCAGTTGCCCCAGTGCTAGATAAAAACACCAGCGATATAACATGGATAGAAACGCGGACAGGAGAAAGCTTTTCCGAGACTCATCCAGATGAAGGTGGGGGCGCAATATTCTCCGAAGCCGATTTCCTGCACTACCAGCCTGATACATTAATGTGGTTGGCGCAACAATTGGGCGATGATTTTGTTACACGTTGCCGAGTTGATATGCAAGCGGAAGAGGTCGCCACGTGGATTGGGTTATTGCATGATAAGTTAGCAGAAGAGGCTGGATTAATTAATCAAGGGTAACCTCCCAGTTCTGCCGAGAGACCTGAGCGAGAGGGGGTTTAGTAACCCCGTCCTTAACCTTTCCATTTTTGCGTAAATACCCGAAGCGCTTCAGAGCGGGTAACAAATCCGTTCCGGCAATTTATCAGTCAATCTGTCAAAAACCTCTTTTTGACTCCTAAAATATTTTCCAACACGCATAAAAAAGGCCGGAGTCATGCCGCTCCGGCCTTATTTTTACCAATAAACCTTAAACATTAATCCGCTTGCCGCCGCAAAAACGCAGGGATGTCGAGGTAATCGAGGTCGGTGTCTTTTTTGGCGGGTTGGGCGCCGAAGCGGGTTTCGCGGCCTTCAGGTTTGCCGTCGCCTTTGTTGCGCATTCCGGTGGCCTTGTCCTGTTCGTCATAAGGGTTAGCACTTTTGTGCAACGGTTTGACGTTGGATTTACTGGCTGCCATGGCGGCAGTTTGGCCCATTCCAGTGGCAACCACGGTCACTTTCAGTTCGTCGCCCAGTGAAGGATCGACCGCCATACCGATTTTGATGATGGCATCTTCGGATGCGAATTCGTGGACGATGTTACCGACTTCGTCGAATTCAGCAATACCCATATCTGATGCGCTAATGTTGACCAAAATACCGCGTGCGCCTTGCAAGTTTATGTCTTCCAGCAAGGGGCAAGCAATGGCTTTTTCCGCCGCTTCGCGCGCCCGGTGTTCGCCGGATGCGCTACCACTGCCCATGATCGCCGCGCCCATACCGGACATGACGGTACGCACGTCAGCAAAGTCCACGTTAATCATGCCAGGATGGACGATTAGCTCGGTAATACCTTGTACGGCATCCAGCAATACGTCATTGGCAGCTTTGAACGCAGTCATCAAGGAGACGTTGTTGCCTAACACGGGAAGCAGTTTTTGGTTAGGTATAGTGATTAAGGAATCGACAAATTTTTCCAATTCCAAAATGCCTTGTTCGGCAACGGCTTGTTTTTTCTTGCCTTCAAACAAAAACGGTTTGGTGACCACAGCGATGGTCAAAATCCCCATGTCACGGGCGATTTCGGCGATGACCGGAATTGCGCCTGTGCCTGTGCCACCGCCCATACCCGCTGTTAAAAACACCATGTCCGCGCCTTGCAGCACTTCTTTGATACGGTCTTTGTTTTCTTGTGCGGCATTTTTGCCGATTTCAGGGTTGGTGCCTGCACCCAAACCCTTGGTCAGTTCGACACCCAATTGGATGATCGTGCCGACATTCAATTTTCTTAATGCCTGTGCATCGGTATTGGCGCAAATAAATTCCACGCCTTCAATGTGGTTGCCAACCATATGGTTGACCGCATTGCCACCACCGCCGCCGACACCAATAACTTTGATGACGGCAGTCTCATTGTACATATCGACTAATTCGTATTTCATAACACCACCCAAAGATAAAAATATTTACAAAGTTATTAAAAATTGCCCTGAAACCAGTTCTTCATTTTCGCAAACCATCCGTCTTGCTCAGAATCATTGCTCCTGACGATGTTTTGATGTTCTTTTCCATACATAAGCAAGCCTACTCCGGTGGAGTAGACCGGATTTTTGACCACTTCTGACAATCCTGCGACATTTTCAGGGCCTCCCATGCGTACTGGCATGTGAAAAATTTCTTCCGCCAATTCAATCAAACCACGGACTTTCGAGCTGCCCCCTGTCAACACGATGCCCGCAGCGATAGATTCTTCATTGCCGCTACGGCGAATTTCGGCTTGTACCAGCAACATCAGTTCTTCATAGCGTGGCTCGATGATTTCTGCCAGATTTTGCGTGGAAATTTTGCGCGGGGCGCGGTCGCCAATGCTTGGCACTTCTATCACGCCATCCACACTCGCCATTTGCGTTAAGGCACAAGCGTATTTGCGTTTGATTTCTTCGGCGTTGACGGTCGGTGTGCGCAATGCCACGGCAATATCGTTGGTGACTTGGTCGCCAGCGATGGGAATAACAGCGGTATGTTTGATCGCGCCTTCGACAAAGATGGCAATGTCGGTGGTGCCGCCGCCCATGTCAATCAGGCAAACACCCAGTTCTTTTTCATCTTCGGTCAACACGGAATTGCATGAGGCCAGTTGTTCCAGGACTATGTCTTCCACTTCCAAGCCACATTTGCGGATACATTTGACGATATTTTGCGATGCGCTGACGCTTCCTGTGACCATGTGGACTTTGGCTTCCAAACGGATGCCAGACATGCCTATCGGCTCTTTGATACCGTCTTGCAAGTCGATGACAAATTCTTGCGGCAAGATATGCAGGATTTTTTGGTCTGCCGGAATCGCCACAGCCCGCGCCGAATCGATCACGCGGTCTATATCGTACTGGGTGACTTCCTTATCTTTTATCGCGACTATACCATGTGAATTCAAGCTTTTGATATGGCTGCCAGCAATGCCTGCAAAAACTGATTTTATCTGGCATCCCGCCATCAGTTCGGCCTCTTCAATCGCCCTTTGAATAGATTGTACGGTGGATTCCAAATTAACGACCACGCCTTTTTTCAACCCCCGTGAAGGGGTTGTTCCTATACCGATAATTTCAATACTGCCATCAGTTCCGAGTTCACCTACAATGGCGGCGACCTTAGACGTGCCAATATCCAGTCCGACGATTAAATTACGTTCTGTTCTTCTTGCCATTGTTTACTCTATCGCTTTATCAGTTTGCCCGTTCATATTTTATTGATTGCCTATGCCGCCATCTTTTGGCGCAGTGACGGTTTCCCAGTCAATTGCCTGTGCTTCAGTTTTCCACGTAACGGCATAACCGTTAGGATAACGCAAATCCACCACCGCCATCGCGGCAACCTGTTGCTTTCCTAACAGCGGCAAGGTTTTTAAAAACCGCTGTAATTTTTTTAATTGTTCCTCGCGCCCTAATAAAATCTCTAATCCGTTGGTCAATTTGATATCCCAAGACCAGCGGTTATTTATTGTAAATTCGGCCAGTTCAATCGATTCATCAGCCAAAGCGGTCTTAATGCCTTTCATAATTTCCAGAACATCCATCCGACGTTGTTCCGGTGCAGTAATAATGATTAAGTGTTGGTGCAGGTCTATGGTTTTAGGTGTAAAAATCACGCCTTGTTCGGTTATCAAGCTGTTTTTGCCCCAGCGGGCATAAGGTTTTTTTTCCGTGACTTTAATATCGATGGTATCAGGCCAAAAGCGTTTGACAGCAACGGTATCAACCCAAGGCAATGCCGATACGACCTGATGTATCGCTTGCATGTCGGCTTCTAAAAAACCGGTATTCACCAATGGCTCTAATGCCGTTTTGATGTCCTCTTTGCTCAAATACTGGAAGACTCCTTCCGTCCTGACATATTTAATGGGCAAGGAAGCAATTTTAACTGTCCATTTTAACTCAGTTGCTTTTTGCCATCCTAGACAAATTATGCCAATTAGCAACAATAAGCCAATCAGCAAACGTATAATGCCGATTCTGCCCATTAAACCAGGCTGGTTTCCAGCACTTGCCACACTAAAGCATCAAAATCCAAACCTGCTTGTTTGGCAGCCATTGGCACCAAGCTATGGTCAGTCATACCGGGTACGGTATTGATTTCTATAAGCTGGTATTGACCATTGTCATCGATAAACACATCAACCCGTGCCCAACCTTTCACCCCGACCACTTCGCTGGCAGTGGCGGCCAAATTTTTTAAAGCGTATTCTTGCCCTTCATCCAGACCACAAGGGCAGTGGTATTGGGTGGTGTTAGCGTGATATTTCGCTTCATAATCATAGAAACTATGTGGCGTTTCTAAGCGAATCACGGGAAGGGCTTGTCCATTTAATATCCCCACGGTATATTCTTTTCCGCTAACCCATTGTTCTGCATAAACATCGCAATCAAAGCCCGAAGCCGTTTGCAATGCCGCCAGCAATTCGTCACGGTCATGGGCTTTGCTCATGCCCAAGCTGGAACCTTCTTTGGCGGGTTTGACTATCACCGGAAAGCCCAATTTTTCGATGCAGCCATCAATGTCTGCTTCACTTTGTAAGATTTGCCAAAACGGTGTCACCAAACCGGCACCTTGCCAGCACAATTTGGTGCGTAATTTATCCATCGATAATGCCGACGCCAACACACCACTGCCCGTGTAAGGGATTCCCAAAACTTCCAATACCGCTTGCAAAACCCCATCTTCTCCGCCACGTCCGTGGATGATGTTAAAGACACGATCCACGTGGACATTTGCCAGCGCGTCTATCGGGCTGGCAGTGACATCTATCGCTATGGCATCGACACCCGCCCTTTTGAGGGCTTCATAAACCGCCGCGCCGCTTCTTAGCGACACCGCACGTTCGGCAGCTGAACCGCCCATCATGACCGCGACTCGTCCGAATTTTTCAGGATCGCCATAACGATGCGCCTTGATGTCCCCTGCTCTTGTTTCTTCGCCTACCATGCAAACCTCTGTCTTTAAAAGCACACCGTGTATTTCTTCAACTTTGCGTTGGACTAAACCAATCAATTTTTCTATATCCGCCGCCGTGGCATTATCGGTGTTGACGATAAAATTGGCGTGTTTTTCAGATACCCTCGCCCCACCTAGTTTGAATCCTTTCAGGCCCGCTTGCTCTATCAAACGTGCGGCATAATCGCCGACCGGATTGATGAATACCGAGCCACAACTGGGTTGATTGGTTGGTTGAGTTTTTGCCCGTTGTTCCAGTAAAGCCTTAATTTTATTCTGACTAGCTAAAGTATCACCCGCATCGAGCCTGAGCAACACCGACAAAAACCATTCGCCATCAAATCCTTTGACGCTCCGATAAGAAATTTTAAAATCTTGCGGCCCACGCCAAGAGATTTGCCCTTGCCGATTGAGCATTTCCACCTGTTGGACTATCGGCCAGGTTTCGCCGCCAAACGCGCCCGCATTCATTTTTAACGCACCACCCATCGTGCCGGGAATGCCCGCCAGGAATTCTGCACCCAACAATCCTTGATCAGCACTAAAACGGGCGACCAACGCGCAAGGTACTCCCGCTTCGACATACAACAAACCTTCATCGGTGAGGCACATGTTTTTTAAGCGGTTTTTGGTGTTGACGACCGTGCCGCGAATCCCGCCATCACGGATCAGCAAATTACTACCCAAACCCATCCAAAACAGCGGTTCAGAGTCTGGCAAGTTATTGATAAACGCAATTAAATCAGCTTTATCGTGCGGAATAAACAAGCGGTCAGCCTTGCCGCCTACCCGCCAAGTCGTGTATTTTGCCAACGGTTCGTCAAGCAATAACCTTCCGAGCATCTTAACCAGCCAATGCCGCCGACAATAATTGCGGCAATTGTGCCGCAATCGCACCGACATTACCCGCTCCCATAGTCAGAATAACGTCATCGGTTTTGGCTATACCCGCCAAGATTGACGGCAATTCTTCCCAGTTTTCGACAAACACAGGGTCGACTTGTCCACGCACCCGTATTGCCCGGCTTAAGGCCCGACCATCGGCACCTGGAATTGGTGTTTCTCCCGCTGTATACACTTCCATTAAAATCAACACATCTACCGTTGATAATACATGCACAAAATCTTCAAACAAATCACGGGTACGGGTGTAGCGGTGCGGCTGGAAGATTACAATCGAGCGGCGGGTAGGCCAGGCTTGGCGCAGAGCTTCCAAAGTCGCGGCAATTTCGCGGGGGTGGTGTCCGTAATCATCCACTAAGGTTATTTTTCCAGCACCTAAAGCAATGTCGCCGTTAATTTGGAAGCGTCTGCCGACCCCTTTGAATGACCCTAAACTTTTGATGATGGCCTCATCGTCAACATCCAGCTTGGTGGCTACGGCGATCGCCGCCAACGCATTCAGCATGTTGTGCCAACCCGGCATGTTCAGGGTCACGGTCAAATCGGGGAGGCCGCCACGCCGCAATACGGTGAAGGTGGTGTGCATGCCTTCTTGATGGATGTCGATGGCGCGGACATCGGCCTCTTCATCCACGCCGTAAGTGGTTACAGGCTTGGAAATGTCCGGCAAGATTTCCTTAATGCCATCATCATCCAAACACAACACCGCCATACCATAAAACGGCAGATGGTGCAAAAATTCGATAAAAGTTTCCTTCAACCGCTGGTAACTGTTTTGGTAAGTCGCCATGTGGTCTAGGTCGATATTGGTCACTATCGCAATCATTGGCTGCAAGTACAAAAATGACGCATCGCTTTCGTCAGCTTCTGCAACCAAATAGTGTCCCAAGCCCAATTTGGCATTGCTGCCCGCGCTGTTTAAACGTCCGCCGATGACAAACGTAGGATCTAGCCCGCCCTCTGCCAAAATACTTGCGGTCAGGCTAGTGGTCGTCGTTTTGCCGTGGGTTCCGGCAACCGCAATACCAAAACGAAAACGCATCAGTTCCGCGAGCATTTCCGCGCGGGGAATCACCGGTATCCGGTTCAGGTAAGCCTCATCCACTTCGTGGTTGCTGCGGTCTATCGCACTGGACACCACCACGACATCAGCATTCAGGACATTATTGCGGCTGTGTCCGATAATGATGCCTACACCCAAATCCGCCAAGCGTTGTGTCACCGCACTGTCTTTAATGTCAGAACCCGACACTTGATAGCCAAGGTTGGACAAGACTTCGGCGATACCGCTCATGCCTGTGCCGCCAATGCCAACAAAATGGATGCGTTCGATTTTGCCCAAGGATTGCACCATCTCTCGAATTGCCGGAAAACTCATACACCCGCCTCTTCGATACAAACTGCCGCTACGGCTTCGGTGGCGTCTAGCCTTGCGCATTGCCGCGCGGCTTTGCCCATCGCCGCTAAATTTTGGCTGGTTTGGGTGATGTGTGCCGCCAAGGATCGGGCGGTCAAGTCATTCTGCATTAGTAATATTCCTGCTTGGGCTTCGGTCAAATAGTTGGCGTTAGCGGTTTGATGATCATCAATTGCACTAGGCAAGGGAATAAAAATAGCTGGAACGCCCATCGCAGAAACTTCACTCACCGTCATCGCCCCCGCGCGGCAAATCACCAGATCAGCCCAATGATAGGCGGCGACCATATCATCGATAAACGCACTGGCTTGGGCGTCGATTCCCAATTCTTGGTAATGGGCTGCGACTTGTCCGAGCATGACGTCACCAGTTTGATGCCTTACTTTTATCCCAGACAACAGGGCAACCGCTTCAGGTACAGTTTCGTTCAATATTTGTGCCCCTTGGCTACCACCGACCACCAAGATGTTGATTTCATTTGATGAATTTTTTTCTGGCTGCGCTTGCACAAAGGCTTTCCGTAAGGGATTGCCCGTGCATTGGGCGTGGATTTTTTTGGGGAAACTATTGGGGAAAGCTTCCAGTACGCGGTTCGCAAACTCTGCCAACATAAGGTTGGTCGTGCCAGGGACGCGGTTTTGCTCATGGATGACCAAGGGGATGCCCAAGAACTTTGCCATCAGGCCGCCAGGTCCGGCGACGAATCCGCCCATGCCCAACACCACATCCGGCTTGCGCTGACGCAGAATTTTCGCCGCTTGCCAGCAGGCTTTAAATAACTTGAACAACGCGGTGATTTTCGACAACAAGCCTTTACCACGCACACCGGCAACCGACAACCAGTCTATGGCAATGCCATGTTCGGGGATCACACGGCTTTCCAAGCCTTTTTGCGTTCCTAACCAACTGACTTGCCAGCCTTTTTCTTGCAATGACTGCGCCACTGCCAAAGCCGGAAACACATGTCCGCCAGTACCGCCGGCCATAATTACTATGCGTTTCATGCGGTCACTTTTGCCTTGGCTTTGACGCGCGGTTCGGGGAGTGTGCTGGCGTTGATTTCAGTCACTTCGGTATGCACCCGAAATAGCAAGGCGACGGCACAACACATAATCATCATACTACCGCCACCATAACTCATCAGCGGCAAGGTCAAACCTTTAGTTGGTAATAAGCCCATGTTGACGCCCATATTGACAAAGGCTTGGAAACCAAACCATATCCCCAAGCCATAGGCAACAAAAGCGGAGAATTGCTCACCTGCTTTTTCGGCGGCGACGGCAATGGCGAAGGCCCGGAAAACCAACAAAACGAACAGGGCAATCACCGCTAACACACCTAGGAGACCTAATTCTTCAGCGACTACTGAAAACAAAAAATCGGTATGCGCTTCCGGCAGATAAAACAACTTTTGTAAACCGTTACCTAAACCCACGCCCCATAATTCACCGCGACCAAAAGCCACCAAAGCTTGGATCAATTGGAAACCGGAATCGCGCGGATCTGCCCAAGGATTGATGAAGCTTGTGATACGCTTCATCCGGTAATCGGCAGAAAACACCAACACACCAGCCGCAACCAAAAAAAGGGCAAAGAGCACACCAAATTGCACCAACCTTGCGCCCGCCAAAAACATCATGCCCATCGCAATGATCAGTATCACCACGGCGGAACCAAAATCTGGCTCCAACAACAATAAAGCACTTGCCACTGAAAACAACATCAACGGCTTAAGCATACCAAACGACGATTCGCGTATGGATTGCTGAAAGCGGCTCACATAACTTGCCATATAAACCACGGCGGCAAACTTAACCAGCTCCGACACCTGTATTCTGATACCGGCAAGCTGAAGCCAGCGGGTACTGCCATTGACATTTATCCCAACATACAACACGACAACCAATAAAATTAACCCGGTGATAAATAGCCAAGGAGCCAGCTTCTGCCAATTTCGCATAGGCATCAGGGCGATATATCTAGCCATGCCCAGTCCTAAACCGATGTGCACAAGTTGTTTTAGGGGATAGCCCCAAACATTTAAGGTAGTGGCTGCCAGCGAAGCCTTGGCGTCCAAATGCAATGATGATGAAGTCACCATAACATAACCAATCAACAACAGGCACACACACACCGTGACCAGCATCGAATCGAAATGGAAAGGTTCAGTCGATAAGCTTTTATTTTTTCTGTTCATGTTGTCAACCCCAAGACTGCTTTGGTAAATTTATTGCCTCTGTCCTGATAATCTTTAAATTGATCAAAACTGGCGCAGGCGGGTGACAACAACACGCTGTCACCGGTAGTTGCAAGTGAAGCCGCAATCTTCACGGCTTGCGCCATATTTTCCGCCATGTACACGGATACCGAAGTGCCCTCCAAGGCTTTTTGGATCAATGCCGCGTCTTTGCCCATCAGCACTACGGCTTTAGCTTTTTCCTTAATCGCCGGAGCTAGTTCATACATATCCGCACCTTTGGCCTGACCCCCGGCAATGAGGATGACTTTGCGCACATAGCCTTCCAAGGCCGCAACGCAAGCCCCGATATTGGTGGCTTTGGAATCATTGATGTATTTTACGCCACGGATTTCGGCGACTTTTTGCATCCGATGATCCAAACCTTTAAATTTGCGTAAAGCCTTGCACATCGCCTTTTTGTCAAGTCCGATGGATTCCCCTAAAGCCAAAGCCGCTAACGCATTTGCGGCATTATGACGGCCCTCTAAAGGTAACTGGGCCAATGGCATCAAGGCTTCATCGTGGTGCATCAGATATTCTTCACCATGCTGTTCCGCGAGATAGAAATCAGCTTGGGTTTTGACCGAAAAGGTGTGGGTGATGCGCCCTGCTTCCTGCATGTTTTTAACGATGGGATCATCCAAGTTAAGCACCATCGCCCCGTCGCCACGGAACACGCGCTGTTTTTCTTGGGCATATTCCTCAACATCAACATGGCGGTCAAGATGGTCGGCGCTGACGTTCAAGACGGTTGCTGCGGCGGCATTCAAAGCCGAAGTCCGCTCCAACTGGAAACTGGACAATTCCAAAACATATACTTCCACATCTTGCACCAACAAATCTAAGGCCGGAATACCCAGATTGCCGCCAATGGCAACTTGTTTTCCCGCCATTTTTGCCATGTCGCCGACCATTGTCGTCACCGTGCTTTTGCCGTTTGAACCCGTGATGGCGATAATCGGCGCAATGACCGAACAGGCGAACAAATCAATATCACTAACGATTTTTGAACCGTTGGCGACGGCTTTCGTAATCGCTTTTTCATTCAAGGACAAGCCAGGACTGACAACTAAATGCGTCGCCACTTGGAATGCGGCGTCATCAAAACCACCAGTAAAAACAGCGGTGTCAGGCATTTGCTCCAAAAATTCGTCCATTAATGGCGGTTTGTCGCGGCTGTCGATAATGGCGAACTTATAATTTAATTTTTGTAAGTACCGCGCCACCGACATGCCCGTATTGCCGAGACCCACCACTAAAATTTTAGAATCTTGCAGATCCAATCCAAAATGCCTGTTCAATGAATCTGTCATTGCTTGCGTTTGCATGTTCATCTCAATTTCAGTGTCGCCAAACCGATCAAAACTAAAATGACCGTGATAATCCAAAAACGCACGATAACCCGTGGTTCGGGCCAGCCTTTTAGTTCAAAATGATGGTGAATCGGCGCCATCCGGAACACACGTTTGCCGGTCATTTTGAAAGACATGACTTGGATAATAACCGACAAGGTTTCCATCACAAAAACACCGCCCATGATAATCAACACAATTTCTTGCCGGACCAGCACCGCCAACACGCCCAACGCACCACCTAAAGCCAAGGCACCGACATCGCCCATAAACACCATCGCCGGATAGGTGTTGAACCATAAAAATCCTAAGCCCGCCCCGACTATTGCCGCGCAAAAAACAATCAGCTCGCCCGCATTCGGTAGGTAAGGGATGGCCAAATATTGGGCAAACGCGATATGGCCGGAAAGATAAGCAAACACGCCCAAACCTATCGCCACCATCACTGTCGGCATAATTGCCAAGCCATCCAAGCCATCAGTCAAATTGACCGCGTTGCTGGTGCCGACAATGACAAAATACGTCAAGATGACGTACATTGGCCCCATGTCCAGCATCACATCTTTAAAAAACGGCAAGAAAAATTGCGTTTCGGCGGGAACCGCTGCGGTTTTGTACAAAAATATCGCCGCGGTCAGGCCTATGACTGACTGCCCTAGATATTTGGCTTTTGCCGACAAGCCGTCGCTATTGCGTTTGATGACTTTACGGTAATCGTCAATAAAACCGATCACGCCGTAACCCATAGTCACCAACAAAATGACCCAAATATAACGGTTACCCAAATCTGCCCACAACAACGTACTGATAGTGATGGCAACCAAGATCAGGGTGCCGCCCATCGTTGGCGTCCCAGCTTTTTCGTAGTGCGATTGCGGCCCTAATTCGCGGATGCTTTGGCCTATTTTGTTGCCACGCAAACGCTCAATCATCCACGGGCCAATCAGTAAAGAGATCATCAATGAAGTCAACACACCTAAAATGGCGCGGAATGTCAGGTAATGGAACACCCAAAAACCGCTGTCCACACTCAATAAATAATCTGCCAGATAAAGTAACATTTAGTAATTCCTAGCTTAATTTTCGGACAGCCCAACTAAGGCGGCAACGACATGCTCCATATTTTGCGCCCTTGAGCCTTTGATCAAAATGGTTTCTTCGCCTGTTAGCTCTTGCTTTAAGGCAGTTATCAAATCGTCTTTGCTTGGGAAAAAATCTGCACCTGCGCCAAACCGCTCAACGGCAAAACGGGCCAAATCGCCAGTCGCCAATAAGCGGGTCACGCCGCTAGCTTTAATCATGTCGCCAATGTCACCGTGTATAACCTCAGTTTCCGGCCCCAATTCGCCAAACGCGCCCAATACCAACCAAGGTTTGCCGCCACAATCCATAAGCACATCCAAACCAGCTTTTAGCGAGGAAGCATTGGCGTTGTATGTGTCATCGATGATCCGGTTGCCCAAAGAACCGACTAAAGGCCGCAAACGGCCTTTAACAGGTTGGACAGTAGCAAGGCCTTGCTCAATTTGCGGCAGGCGTATACCTAATGCCAAGGCTGCCGATGTTGCCGCCAAGGCATTTAGGACATTATGCTGACCTGCCAAATTGATGGCGGCTTTGGTTTCGCCTTCCGGCGTAACCAATTGGAAAACGGTGCGGAAAACTGAAGTGGACAGCTCGGTTTTAATATTTTTGGCGGTTATATCAGCATTTTCATGAAGACCGAAGGACAGGGTTTTTCTGGCTGCTGCAAGACTTTTCCAGTAATCAAAATATCCGTCATCACGGTTAAGGACGGCGACACCGTCGGCTTTAAGGGTTTCGATAATTTCGCCTTTAGCACGGGCAACCCCGTCCAAACTGCCAAAACCTTCAAGATGGGCAGCACCGGCGTTGTTTAGGATCACGACATCTGCTTGGGCATAACCGCTGGTGTAAGCAATTTCTTGCGGATGGTTCGCACCCATTTCTATGACGGCGTAGCGGTGGGTTTCGTCGAGCCGCAACAAGGTCAACGGTACGCCGATGTCATTGTTTAAATTACCTTGCGTAAACAAGGTGTTGCCCGCGACGCTTAGAATAGCGGCAGTCATTTCCTTGACTGTCGTTTTACCATTGCTGCCAGTGACGCCGACGACGTTGACATTTGATTTGCGCCGCCACGCTCCCGCCAACTCCGCTAAGGCCAAACGGCTATCGGCAACGACGATATGCGGCAAATCGGTGTCAGTTTTGGCATGGACGATAGCCGCTGCCGCCCCAGCTTGTTCGGCGGCGGGCATAAATTCATTGCCGTCAAAACGCTCGCCCTTAATCGCGACATAAAGTTGTCCGGCTTGCAAGCTGCGGGTGTCGATGCTGACCGCGCTGATGGCCAGGTCACCGCCAACCAACTGACCACCGACGATGGCGGCAATTTCACTTAGCAGCATGTGCATCAGGCTCTCCCTGCAAGTGCTTCAAGCACCATTTGCCGATCGCTAAACGGATATTTCACGCCTTTAATCTCTTGATAATCCTCATGGCCTTTGCCGGCAACGACGATGCAATCATCGCGGTTGGCCTTGCTGATGGCATGGTTGATGGCTTGTTCACGCTTAGGCATCACTTCGGTTTTGCTGGTATCGCAGCCTGCCAGTATGGCATTGATAATGTCTGTGCTGTCTTCAAAACGGGGATTGTCGTCAGTGACGATGATGCGGTCCGCCCATTGCGTGGCACTAGCTCCCATCAACGGGCGTTTGCCGCTGTCACGGTTGCCGCCACAGCCAAACACCAGCCACAAGTCCTGTTGGCAATGCTGACGCGCACTGCGTAAAACATTGTCTAAAGCATCGGGGGTGTGGGCATAATCGACAAACACCAACGGCTGGCTACCACCGCCAAACGCTTCCATGCGTCCGGCAACAGGTTTTAACTGCTTTAATTTGTCAGCTGCCTGCTGAAAATCTTCACCCATCGCCAACATCACCGCCAACACTAGGGAGACGTTTTCGACATTAAAATCGCCAAATAAAGGGATGTTGATGGTTTGGCTAACTGAACGCCAAACCACGGTAAATTCGAGGCCTCCTGAATGGGGGCGGCTAGTTTTGATTTGCAAAGTTTCATCCTTAGCCAAGGTTTTCCCTAGTCTGCTTACTCCCCAAGTGACGGTATTTTCAGGAATTTCTTCAATAATCCGCCCGCTGTTTTCGGTATCGAGATTGATGACGACAAATGCTAACTTAGACTGTTTCAGCAACAACAACTTGGCTTCAAGATAAGCCTCCATCGTACCGTGGTAATCGAGGTGGTCACGGGTGATGTTGGTGAACACAGCACCAGTAAAAACAACGCTATTGACCCGCCCTTGTGCCAAGCCATGTGAGGATACTTCCATCGCCACAGTTTGTTTGCCTTGCGCTTGCAAACTCGCCAACATTTGTTGCACCGACAAGGCGTCGGGCGTGGTGTTGACGGTTTGGGTCAAGTTACCCCAATCACCCCAGCCCAATGTGCCGATAATTCCACACGCATCAAGCATTTGCGCCAAAAACTGGCTGCACGAGGTTTTACCATTGGTTCCGGTAATACCTATGACTTGTAAATAGCGGGAAGGGTGTGCATAAAACCGTGCGGCAATTTCACCTAGCAACTTGTCCAGACCGTTGACGGCAATCGTTGGAACGGCATGGATGGACTCAGCCAATGTTACGCCGTCACCAGCAGGGTCATAAATCACTACACCTGCACCTAGGTTAATCGCTTGTTCGGTATGAATCAGGCCATGTTGCTGACTACCATTCAAAGCGATAAACACATAGCCTTGCTTAACCAAACGGCTATCCAACACCAAACCGTTTACCGGAAATGCGCCTAGCTCCTGCTTTGGGTTGGGTATCAGTCCGTCTAATAAAGCCTGCAGATTCATCTAAATGGATTATTGAAATTGCTGGGTTAATAAAATTGGCATGGTTTCTGTTTGGTCTGGAGCAATGTCAAGAATCCGCAAAGCACCGTTCATCACTCTTGAGAATACCGGTGCAGAAACCAAACCCCCGTAATACTGGCCTGCGGATGGTTCGTCTATCATGACCACCATCACTAAGCGCGGGTCTTTCGCGGGAGCTATGCCTGCAAACACCGAGAAATATTTTTTGGCCAGATAACCGCCGCGACCGCCTGATTTTTTAACGGTACCGGTTTTTCCAGCCACTGTATAACCATCGACTCTGGCTTCATACGCCGTTCCATCCTTAGCGACAACCTCTTGCATCATGGCCCTGACGCTTTTTGCGGTTTTTGCCGAAAACACCCGTTTGGCGTCAATATCTTCATCACGCTTTAATAAGCTGACCGAATGCAAGACACCGTCATCTGCGAGTGCGGTATAAGCCCTAGCCAATTGCAATGCCGAAGTACTAACACCATAACCAAACGATAAGGTTGCGCGGGCGAAATCATTTAAGCGATGATAATCAATCAGGGAACCGTCGGCCTCTCCGGGAAAACCAGAACCTGCCGAATCCCCAAAACCCAGATTACGGTAAACGCCCCAAAAATATTTTGGCGGCATCCGCAACGCCATTTGGCTGACGGCAATATTGCTGGATTTTTTGATGACCCGCGTCAAATCCAATGTGCCGTAATTGTGGACATCCTTGACCGTGCGATGACCTATGGAATAAGCGCCATTAGTGACAAACCTATCATTGGGCTTGACATAACCACCTTGCAAACCGGCAGCGACCACAAACGGCTTCACTGTTGAACCCGGCTCAAATACATCGTTGATGGCAAGATTGCGGTAATTGCTTTTCGCTTTGGTATTGGGATTGAATGAGGGTTGGTTGGTTGCCGCCAATAATTCACCGGTTTTTGCGTCCAAAATAACCAACACCCCAGATTTGGCTTTGTTTTCGGTCACCGCCCGCTCCAGTTCACGATACGCCAGATATTGGATGCGCCCGTCAATACTCAGCTCAATATCTTTGCCTTTGACCGCTTCTTTGGTGTCGGTCACTGCTACGATATGCCCTTGTCCGTCCCTGATGACCCGTTTGCTACCGTTTATGCCTCGCAGGACTTTTTCATAACCCGCTTCGACACCTTCTTGACCGACATCTTTGGCATCGGTAAAACCTAACAAATGGGCGGCAACTTCCTTGGAAGGATAAAATCGTTTGTATTCGGGTTCGATGAAAATACCCGCCAATTTTAATGCTTTGATCTGCTCACCAATCGCAGGGTCTATCCGGCGTGCCAGATAAGCAAACTGCCTGGGTTTTTCTTGATTCAGCAGGTCTGATATTTTTCCCATCGGCAAAGCCAATAGTTTTTCGATTTGTTGGATTTTAAAAACCTTTTCCTTTTGGTAAGCATCATAAATCTGCTGCTTTTCCGCCTCGGTCAATTTCATTACCTTATCTAACTGCAATTCTTCTTTTTTCTGCTTGCGGAACTCCTTTTCCATTTGTTTGATACGGGCGTCATCATCTTTTTTGACTTCCCTAGCATTAATGATGATGGAGTGTACCGGCGTACTGACTGCCAAAGGCTCGCCGTTCCTATCTTTAATCATGCCCCGTGAAGCCATGATGGGCACGACATCAACATGCTGGTAAGCATACTCGAACTTGGGGTCACATTGGTGAATGGCCTGAAGATAAACGGCTCTTGCCACCAGCGCTAACATGCACAGCATGATGAACGACACCAGCACACGTCTTCTGGTACTGAAATCAACATGGGGTTCCTGTACTGTTTTTTTCAATCTAAAATCAATCATGGTCGCATTAGGGCTTGAGATAAATAATGTCTTCGTGTTTTGGGGTGACCAGCTTTAACTGATTGAGCGCGGCAGATTCGATACGGTTCTGTTCCAGCAACATGGTTATCTCCAACTGTGTCTTACCCCAATCAATTTCGTATTGGTCAAGCACATTTTGCTGCCGCTGGATTTCAATGAAGACTAACCGTGTCCGGTATTGGTAATAGACCACCGCGATGGCTGACAGCAAAAGCGCCATGAACAAAATGGCCATTCCCCAAATACGCAAGGCGGCCATTTATATTTTCTCGCTAACACGCAGGACTGCGCTCCGCGCACGGGGATTGTGCAAGACTTCCTCTGTCCCTGCCTTTATCGCTTTGTGCATTTTTTTCAACACCCCTTGGGCAATATCGGCTTCCTTGATAGGAAATTTGCCTGGATTGTATTTGGCACCGGATTCGTCACGGAAAAACCTTTTGACTATCCTGTCTTCAAGCGAATGGAATGAAATCACGACCAACCGCCCCCCAGGTTTCAACAATTCTAAGGCTTGCTCCAGAACGCTTTTAAGTTCTTCCAGCTCATTGTTGATTTTTATCCGTATCGCCTGAAAGGAACGGGTCGCCGGATGCTTGTGTTTTTCCCTAAACGGAATGGCGTCTTCTATCAGTTTTGCCATTTGTTTTGTCGTTGTGATCGGCGACAGCTTGCGTTGTTCGAGCACCGCCTTAGCGATACGCCGTGCGAAGCGTTCTTCACCGTAAGTAAACAACACATCGACCAGCTCTTGCTCACCCACTTGCGCCAGCCACTGTGCCGCCGACAATCCCTTTGAACAGTCCATGCGCATATCCAAGGGCCCATCATGCAAAAAGCTAAAACCGCGTTCAGGATCATCGAGTTGTGGCGATGACACACCTATGTCTAGCAACAGACCATCAACTTTTCCGGTTATTTGTTCGTCAGCAGCTATGGATTTTAATTCTGAAAAACAACCGTGGATTAACGAGAAGCGTTTATCGTCTTGCAACTGGCGGGCGTATACCGAGTGGATGGCATCTAAATCCCTGTCTAACGCCAACAACCGACCTGCTTCGCCTAATCGGTCTAAAATGCCCCGGCTATGTCCGCCACGCCCAAAGGTACAATCCACATATAGGCCGTCTTCTTTGATTGCCAATTGCTCCAACACTTCCGCCAACATGACAGGCAAATGTTTCATTTACCTTGCCCCTTTAGTTTTAAATCGTAATAAAAAAGATGGTTTCTTAAAATGACAACCTAAAAAGACAATGACCCTAATTCTTCAACGCCTTCATTATCATTACTGTCCACCCAATCCTGCTCTTTTGCGATCCAGGCGGTTTCGCTCCATATTTCAAATTTGTTGAGTTGGCCGACTAGCATGATTTTTTTATCCATGGCCGCAAAACTTCTCAGCTTTTCGGGCAGTAGCAAACGCCCTTGGCTGTCCATTTCACATTCTGTGGCATTTCCGATAAGAAATCGTCTGAGTTTGTTTGCTGCTTTGTTTAAGGTAGGTAATTGAATGATAGTTTGTTCGAGTTTTTCCCATTCCGGCAAAGGATACAGCCACAAACAACCGCTTTCGCCCGTACATCGCTCATTGACGGCGACGGTGACGATCATTTGGCGTTGACAACATTGCTGTAATGTCTCCCGATAACGTGTCGGAATGGCAACACGCCCTTTGTCGTCAAGATTGATTGAACTGATGCCGCGAAACAAAAATCACCCCAGATTCCCGAAAAATCCATTTTTTTACAGTAATATTCCACTTTTCTCCACATTTAGGCGCACTATAGAATCCAATCAGCCGTTAGTCAAGAAGGTTTTTAGTTAAAATGTTGCTTTCTTGACAATAACTTACAAATCAATGAAGGAAACCGCAGGCAATAGGGAAGCAGGCATGATAAATATTGCGATTTATCAATACAGTGGATGGTGTCGTTACAGGATGATTTAGAAATGGGGCAGGTTTCGGGGATAGTACGGAGATTTTCTTGCCCTATCTCAGGCGAGAAGAAAAGTGCATATTGCTGTTGCAGATGTTAATAAATCACAACGCTTGTCATAAAAAAGCGCGGAAACGCTAGTAAAAAGAAAGAGTCGACCTGTAAGCCGGGTTCTGTCGAGAACAGCCATTCATCTAGGCTGCAAGTCACCTTGCAGCTCAAGCAATCTACCCAGGGACCGCGCGGGCCACGCGTCTGTCCCTCTATTTGATCTTGCTCCGGGTGGGGTTTGCCATGCCGCTCCTGTTACCAGTTGCGCGGTGCGCTCTTACCGCACCTTTTCACCCTTACCCACCAGACATCCACTAGGATATGCAGACAGGCGGTTTATTTTCTGCGGCACTTTCCGTAGGTTCACACCTCCCAGGCGTTACCTGGCACCCTGCCCAATGGAGCCCGGACTTTCCTCCATTTCATCTCAAGGATGAAACAGCGACTGCTCAGTCGACTCTTCCACGAATGAGTTTATCACACCCGCAATAAAATGAGCCGATGACTTCCATATAACAATTGCATCAATCGGATAAACTAAACATTGCCCCTGTCAGCCCCTCGCTTTTAAATTTCTAATTTTGCAAATTGCATATTGAATTGCATTTTGCAAAAATCTAGGGTCTTACTTGAACCTAATAAACTCAACACATTGTATTTAAACATATAATAATTTGGCAAGGAAGTTGCTTTAACTAAGATAAATGCAAGTAGACGGATTTAAAGAGCCGGCATTTTAAATATCGGCTCTAGCACTTGGCGAAAATATCGACGCCGGGATAATACGCAGGAATGACGGTTTGCGGACTGGTTCCTATAACTGACAATTAGCCAACGATTTACAGACAATCTTCTCAATTATTTTCAAAACTTAAGGTCAGGACATTATTATGAACAAAAATTACGGGGAATTTGGGGTAACAATCCCGCTTAAAAAAATCGGCTTTGCAATTAATGCTTGTTTGCTGTTGGGCAGCGTTTTAGCAACTGCCAATGCCCAAGTGCAAGCTTCGGATGGAATCGAATGGAAGTATTTAGGACAATACGATGCTAATAAGGGTGTGCCTAAAAAGATGGTGGATTTAAGCGGCGATATGCCATCTGACTTATTATCACGGGTACTGGAAAAATTACCTGAGGGGCAAAACATCAACAAAAACTCTGAAAATTTATTGACCGATGATTTGGGTGCCAATATTTTTTTGGTTAAGGATGCAGAAGTCACCGTAGCGTTTGTAGATGAAGGTGCGGGCTATCAAAATGCCTTGGGATATTTTAAATTTAAGGCGGAAGACATACCTTCCCAAAATGAAGTTGAAGACAAAATCATTTTTCCCAACGTATCAAAACCCCAATTGAAATACGGCAACGCGGTTGAATTAGGTAAATTCAAAGCGGGCGAAGCGATTGGTTTTACCTTGGTTGCGGATGGCTGGAAACCTAGTTTGCGTAAAGTCAACCCCAACCAATCCAAAGACTGGATTTTCCGCACGATCAAACGGCTGAACCCTGAAATTGACAATGCCAACAATTACCGCGCCCACACGGTATTGTTGTCAAATCCACAAGATGGCTTATTGATCTTAGGTCTTGAAGATATTAACCGTACACCTAGTTATGGCAGCGACAATGATTTCAACGATGCGATCATAGCAATTAAAGTGACACCTTTTAGCGCCGTGGACCGAAGCCAATTGAATGATTTGGCCCCCAAAGAAGATTTGAACAAAATTGACACCGACGGTGATGATGTACCAGATTATTTGGACGTGTTTCCTAAAGACCCTGCCCGTTCCGCACAGCGTTTTTATCCCAGTGCAACTGGCTATGGCAAATTGGCGTTTGAAGACCAATGGCCAGTGAAAGGTGATTACGACATTAACGACATGGTCGTCAATTACCGTACTATTGAAACTTTGAACGCCAAAGGCCAAATCACTGATGTCGATGTGATATATGAAATTGCCGCACGGGGTGGTGAATATCGCCGAGGCTTGGGTTTCCATTTTCCAGGTGTCAGCAGAGATGACATTTTGTTAAAAAATTCCGACGGTAGCTTAGCAACTACATTAATTAAAGATGATCAAGCGGCAGTTGCGCTGGAAGTGGAAGCTAAGCAAAAAGAAGCGGTGTTTATTGTGTCTCCAGACATTAAGGCGATCACTAAAACCGGAAAAGCGTATCCATGTAGTTTTTTCAATACCTGGAACCAATGCCCACGCTCGGTCAGCCCACGCTTTGTCGCCCACGTCAGCTTTACCAACCCGAAGGCTGGATTGATTAAGCCGCCGTACAACCCATTCATTTTTTCAAGCGAACAACGTGGCATTGAAACTCATTTGGTGAACTTACCACCGACTGATTTGGCGGACAGCCGATATTTTGGCACCCATGATGATGCGTCAGACCCTAGCCAAAAAAGCTATTACCGGACTGCAGATAATCTGCCTTGGGCTTTGGATATTCCTGATAATTGGCTATATCCATCTGAGAAACAAGACATTACCAATGGTTACGAACAATTTAAACCGTGGGCAGAAAGCAACGGTGCAAAAAATCCTGGCTGGTTTATAACTCCCAGCAACAACAAATTTGTTTACACAGTTAAATAAGGAATCCGAACATGAATGCATACAAAATCTTAAAATTAGTTTCAATACTTGCCTTGTTAAGCTGTGGTTCGGCACAAGTCAGGGCGGACATTAGCGATGTATTTGTTGACGAAAGTTTTGCCTACAACACCCGCAGGACAATTAAAGTTGATGTTCAAGTCAACACCCCAAACAGCGACCCATCTGGATTAAGCTTTTACAGCAAAGGGGTTGACGGCTTACGTTTATTGGACACAAGGATCATTAATGGTTCTGGGCTTTATCAAGGCAGATTGAATGTACCGTCGTATATGAAAACCATTGTCGTCAAATCGCGTTGGCTAGACAGTTTTCAGGAAGTTGAGCTTAAAATCAGTGGGCAGACCATTACGGCAGTCATTGACCATTTTTAGCTGAGTTCACATATCGATATTTAACCTTAACGATAACATTACGGAACGGGTAACAAACCCGTTCCAGCATCGGCTGGTCAACCCATTTTTTATAAAATTACTAACCGATAACATCTCTTTGAAGGATATTATCGGTTTTTTGCTAGAGCTTATGCCAGCTTTGGATTTTCCGATAAATTGTTGAAGGACTGACTCCCAGCAACACCGCCGCGCTGGGGATATTGTCATTGCAATACTGAATAGCGTTTTCTATCGCAGTTTTTTCCACCTGCCACAAAGGCAAAATTTCCATTTGCCCCGTTTTGTTTTCCGCTTTAGGCAAGACCTTATTTACTACTTTGCCTCCTTGGGCAAGCACTGATTTCATTGGTGGCGGCAACATTTCCACTTCAATTAACTTGCCTTGGTTCAAGACCACCATATTCCGCATGACATTTTGCAGCTCACGGATGTTGCCTGGCCAAGCATATTGCAGAAAGATCGCCTCACATTCCGGTGACAAGCCAACAAACCCCTTATTTTCTTCAGCACTGTAGGCAGCTAAAAACTGATTGGCGATGAGCAGAACATCCGCTTCCCGCTCGCGTAGCGGCGGCAAGTGGATAGGAATGACGTGCAACCGATAGAAAAGGTCTTCCCGAAACCGTCCGGCGGCAACTTCATCCAATGGATTGCGGTTGGTTGCACAAATAAAGCGTAAATCCACCGATTCAACCGTTGAACCGCCCACTTTCTGGATTTTTCCAGTTTGGATAAAGCGCAGCAATTTCGATTGCAGGTCAATATCCATCTCACAAATTTCATCCAGAAACAACGTGCCACCATCCGCTTGGGATGCCGCACCTTTGCGTTCGCTGGATGCGCCGGTAAACGCGCCTTTGACATGGCCGAAAATTTCGCTTTCCATCAAATCATGCGGAATTGCCGCACAATTGAGCGCGACAAACGGCTTTTTATGGCGCGGACTTTGCTGATGGATCGCTTCCGCGCACACTTCTTTGCCAGTCCCGCTTTCCCCAGTGATAAACACCGTAGCTTTGCTGGGCGCGGCACTGTCGATAATCCGATAAACCGATTGCATGGCTAAGGATGCGCCGATAAATCCATGATAACTGCTACGAAAATCCTGCCGCAGCATTTCAATTTGGTTTTGTAAGATGTGTTTGTCCAACGCATTTCGGAATGTCACCAACAAGCGTTTGGCAGTAAATGGTTTTTCAATAAAATCAAAAGCCCCGTAACGCATCGCATCAACGGCGACATCTACGCTTCCATACGCGGTGATAATGACTGTTGTGCAGGGCAGTTTGTTTTCATGGATATGCTTAAGGATCGCCATGCCTTCCATATCGGGCAGGTTCAAATCCAGCAACACTAAATCAGGCAGCTGTTGGTCGATAAATCTCAATGCGCTAGCGCCATCACCAACGGGATTTAGGTTGATTTTTTCGTGGCGCAGATATTCTTTATAAAGCAATCGTAAAGTTGGGCTATCTTCAATCAGTAAGACTGTGGGTATTAGAGCGTTGGCCATGATTTAATGTCCCAAAAGAATTAAATAATTGGATTGCGCCAACATTACCGTTGCAGTTCGCTGTAAACCAGCCGCCAATTGTCTTGAATGGCGGTTGCCGCCGCAAACGCCTCGGCTTGTTGGTTTTGATTGCAGAGCAAATTGATATGGGCCGTCAATTCCGTCAATTTTATCGCCCCAAATGTTGCCGATTCGCTTTTAAAAGAATGTATCTCATTTGCCAAACTGGCAAAATCAGCGTCAGCCATCGCTTGTTCAATTTTAGCTACCCTTTCGTTACCTTGATCCAAATACATTTTCAGCAACTCAGGATAAACCGCCTCGGAAATATCTTTTTTCAATTGCGCCAGCACGGCATAATCAATAATTTGCTTATTGGCGGAATCCAATAAATCAGTTTCTACCTGAACTTTGAAGGTGGTTTGTGGATTGGTCATATTGTCGGCTTGCCTGTTTTTTTTGATATTAACCGTCCCAAAAGTTCGCGCACAGTATGATTAGGGTACTGTACGCGAATTTTGGGACGATTAATAAATCCAATCAATAAGTTATGTGTATTTCATAAGTAATCGCAAGACCAATTTTAAATTTTATGGTGCGATTACTTATGAAACAATTAATATTGTCGCAGATGAAAGTCGGCCAGCAAGGAGCAATAGCATCAGCAATTATTTTCCCGTTTCCTGTAGTGCCAGCGCGGCCTGATATAACAATTTTTTTCGGCCGCCAGTGATGTCCACTGCCAAAGCTACGGCGGTCTTGAGCGGGCATTCCTTCAGCAAAATCCCTAATACTTTTAATTGTTCCGGCGAAACTTCCTGCTCGGCTTTATCAACCACCGCCCCATCGATTATCACGACAAACTCGCCTTTACGCATGTTCCCGTCGTTGCCAACCAAGTCCACGGCATTTGCCAAATTGGTTTTGACGATGGTTTCATGTAATTTGGTCAACTCACGGGCGATGACAATTTCACGGTCTAACGGTAACACGTCTGCCATATCCTGTAAGCAAGCCAAAATTCGGTGGCTGGATTCATAAATTACCCAAGTGACCGAGCTTAAAGCACGTTCGCTGAAAAATGCCTTACGCGCTGACGAAGTCCTTGGCGCGAAGCCTTCAAAGGTAAATTGGCTGACCGGCAAACCCGCCGCCGACAAAGCCGCAATCAAGGCGCACGCGCCTGGAATCGGCACCACATCCAGTCCAGCGTCTTTGACCAGCTTGACCAAGGGCATACCCGGATCGCTCAACAACGGTGTACCGGCATCGGATACCAATGCAATTGACAAACCTTCGCGCAATTTATCCACCAGTGTTTGCGAGGCTTTGTCTTCATTATGCTGGTGCAAAGATACCAGCTTGTTGCTGATGCCGTAATGCTGCAACAGCATTTTCACATGGCGGGTATCCTCGGCGGCAATCAAGTCCACTTCTTTAAGGGTAGCCACCGCCCGATAGGTCATATCACCCAGATTGCCAATGGGCGTAGCCACTACATAAAGTTTGCCGGGTGGGGTGGTCATGGTTGTCAGCTCCGCTAATGCACAGGTTTAAGGCAAGGGATGTTAGGCTAGGCTAGGTAGAAAGGTCAAACTAAACCGTGCTGGAATAGTTCTTTAAACCGCCGAGCTTGGCTATAATCCACCCTAGCAATACCATTTCATTGTCGGCAACCATCCACTTGAATAACATGGACACCTTAAAATATTTAGCCGGCTACCCGGCAACGGTCACTGACCAAGTGCAAAAATTGCTCGACAACGATAAATTAGCATGCCTATTGTTAAAAAAATATCCCCGTAGCCATGAACTAAAAACTGACAAGGCCTTATACAACTATACCATGGACTTGAAAAACCAATTTCTCAGGCAATCCAATCCACTTAGCAAAATTGTTTACGATGACAAAATTGATGTTTTGCATCAAGCCTTGGGGTTGCACACTTTTGTATCCAGAGTGCAGGGCGGGAATTTGAAAGCCAAGCATGAAATCCGCATTGGTGCAGTTTTTAAAAATGCCCCACTGGAATTTCTAAGGATGATCGTCGTGCATGAATTGGCACATTTACGTGAGAAACAGCACAACAAAGCCTTTTATAAATTATGTGAACACATGGAAGCGGATTACCATCAATTGGAATTTGATTCCCGCTTGTACCTGACTTATCTTGACCGGATGGGAAAGCTTTATTAAATCACTTGGTTTATTGCGAGCTGTTTGATGCTTAATAATGCTAAAATCCGCTTCCCATCAACAAGCCTTTAAAAGGAAAACATGAGCCTAATTACAATTGAACACCACCCTAGCGAAGAACGCCTGCAAACCTTAGGCGTGGCGAACTGGCCGATCTGGGAAAAAGAAATTTCTACGTTTGCAATAGATTTTGATGAAACCGAAACGGCTTACATTCTGGAAGGCGAGATTATTGTCACTCCTACCGATGGTGAGCCAGTCCATATCGTACCGGGTGACCTAGTGGTATTTTCAGAGGGTCTGGACAGCAATTGGGAAGTGGTCAAACCTTTGCGTAAGCATTACAGCTATGATTGATTATTGGCTTAATTTCCGCCGCTTAGACAACTTTTTGGAATACCCCTTAGCCATCAAGCATTTTTAACTATGATGGATTTAAGCTATTGTTTTTAAGATATTTTACTTTGAAAGCCATTAATTTTTCCGACCGTTATTGCACGTCCTCTTAAAGCGTAAACAGATAACATTTCACCTAGAATGTTATCTGTATCAACCCCAAGTATTACTCTAAACCGGTTCTTAATCCAACGTCCTAAAACAACGCCAACGCTTCCAAGCATTTACGGGTGTGCAATGTTCCGCTGTCCGGAGATAACTTTATACCTGGCATGATGAAGCCATAACTTAGCCCCGCTTGGTCGGCTTCAACCACCCAACGGCATAATTGGCTTAGACGTTGCTCGGTGTCGTGTCCGCTAGTGCAATCATAATCCAGCCAAATTTGAGCCGAATTGCCACCACCGTATTGCTTGCTGTATAAGCCCAATCCTTTGGCGTAGGCTTTCCAATGGATGTGCTTGATAGGGTCTCCGGCTTGATATTCATGCATGCCATAAAAATCATCCGCACCTTTTTTGCTAAAACCTTGCTGGAATTCGCCTGCTGCCGATTCTGGTAACGGGCTTTCTTGTGCGGCAGGTTTGGGATACACCAACACTTTCAGGTTAAAACGTATAGGTGACCAAGGCCGGAACAAGCCTAACGGATACGTGCTCGAAATGGTGACTTTTCCGGCTTCATGCCAGCCGCGTCGGTGGGTTGCCGAATACAAAGTGACCTGGGTTTTGCTGTTGGCTGGGAGGGTTACGCTTTCTGTGTTTTCCAGCGTGATTTGCAAATTCTGGCGTGTTCTGTCCGATGGGTTGTCGAGATATATGTCAAAACCCGCAGGAGTTCCGGCAAATACGGGGGTGGCTTTACCTGGTTGTATCAGCAATCCTGACAGGGATTTAAAGCTGTGCAAAATGGTGACATTAAACACACTCGCGATCAAAAAAGTCAATAAATACGCGAGGTTGTTGTTGTAAACAAAGGCAATCAAAAACAACAACACGATAAGGACAGCAAACCCTAGCCCGCGTTGGGTCGGCAGGATAAAAATGCGCCGGTGTGTCAACAACAACGGTTGGTCATCGTTGGCTTTTTCGCCGGCAAAAAAACGATGGGCTTTGACACGTTCCTTGAGGCTTGGCGAACTCAATGAATGGCCACCTTCTCTAATAGCGGTGCGACGATGGCCTCGGAATGGCTGGTGCCTGCCCGTAAGCGGTGTCCGGCGACGGCTGCCAGGACGGCTTGCACGTCTTCAGGAATCACGGCATCACGCTGGTTCATCAACGCCCAAGCTTTGGCGGCACGTAACAAGGCCAAACCGCCACGGGGCGACAAGCCGCATGGATATTCGGGCGAAGTGCGGGTAAAGTTGATCAGGGCTTGGCAATAATCCAGCAAAGCGGGCGACACATGGATTTCGGTTACGGCTTGTTGGATCGCTTGCAGTTGTTGCGGCGGCAATTGCACGGTCAGTGCTTCCAACAAATGCTGACGGCTTTGGCCTGCCAATAAGGCGCGTTCGGCGGTGTGGTCGGGATAGCCCAATTCAATCCGCATCAAAAATCGGTCTAGCTGCGATTCTGGTAATGGGAAAGTGCCGATTTGATGCGACGGGTTTTGCGTGGCGATGACAAAAAAAGGTGTCGGTAAAGGATAAGTTTGGCCTTCCACCGTGACTTGTTGTTCTTCCATTGCTTCCAGCAACGCGCTTTGGGCTTTGGGTGTGGCGCGGTTGACTTCATCAGCAAGCACCATCTGGTTAAAAACCGGGCCGGGATGGAATATAAAGCTGTTATTGGCACTATCAAAAACCGACGCGCCAAGAATATCGGCGGGCAAGATGTCACTGGTGAATTGGATGCGTTGGTAATGTAAGCCCAGCAACTTCGCCAAAGTATGGGCCAACGTGGTTTTGCCAACGCCGGGAATATCTTCAATCAGCAAATGTCCCTGCGCTAACAGGCAACAGAGTGCCAAGCGGATTTTATGGTCTTTGCCGAGGATAATCTGGTTGGCTGAGTTCAACAATTCTTGGATTGCGTTATGCATGATGGGTAAATTTGCAGAGGGCTTAAAAGATTTTGGCGATTAAAAAAACGCGATAAGTAAAAAAAAGCATAGTTGGGTGTTTGTTTGCTGTCAATTTGAAAGGCAACACAACCAATCCCAAGCCGCTTTAGATATTTGAAGAGCATTCAATTGAAGGCAAAACCTAACATGGCGAGTTGTTGGTAGCTTAGCGGCTTGATTAATTCCACTCAAGCAATTTCCACAAATTGACATAACTGCCACGATCTGGATCACTGTTGCGGGCGTCAAATAGGCCATCGCCATTGCTGTCTAGGAAAAAATAAGCAGGGCCAATATCAGGGACAATTTTGACCATGTATAACCTGCCTCCGCGTCGGTATTCTTGGATAATTTTTTTGCCGCTACGCAAAATGGTGATTTCAGGCTCCATATTTTCACCGTCTTGGATCTGAGGCGGCGGAGCAGGAACCTCAGGCACGGCTTCAAGCTGGGGCGGACGCTCGTCCTCTGCAATCGCCAGTGCAGGAAAAACAACAAAAATCAACATAATTAGACGACGAAGCATGAGATCAAGCCCCCAGCATAGAAAAAACATCGCTTATCTTAATATAGTTTTAACTAATTTGCTGGACTAACGACTTTTCTTAACTACTTCTATATAAATGTTACCAAACAATGCCAGCTTATTCAGGCGGAAGCCATTAAGTTTAGAAATACGCAAAAAAATCAACTTATTAACTCAGCCAATACCTTTGCCGGCAAATTGGCCAACAAGTCGCTACCTACTGGCGAGGGAATAGTTCTTGGTCGGTGCTTCGCCAATGAAGCCTTAACTGGCAATACAGGTAAGAATCTATTTGTATAGTTCCGTGTGATCATATACCTATCCGTAGTTGGCCGTTGTTCCGGGCAAAAGCGTATTTACAAGAACATTATCAGAATGCTAAACAGGAAACAATTGTATGAGCCACCACATCCATTCCC